>OODK01000010.1_pt1 | contig 302497 bp, 317 predicted proteins | sample 1671371 | NCBI WGS metagenome assembly OODK01 (sample SAMN06348150, study PRJEB24527) | human gut metagenome | biome: human gut; feature: ankylosing spondylitis patient; material: feces | host: Homo sapiens | place: China | collected 2015-10 | reverse complement strand
TATAAATCTCCTAAAGAGTTTTTACAGACTGGCTAATTTGAACTTGAAATTTGGCAATCAGAATGAAAACGTAATATTGCTAAAAAAGCATAGCATATTCCTTGATTTAATCACTTTATCATGTTAAAATATGAACGTTGACTAAATGCACATCCTGTGCAACCGCACGAAAATCGTTCATAAGTAACTTTCGAAGTTCACGATTTAGGCGAGTCTTCACAAGCGGAAAATCCGCAACAAAAATTTATAGGAGGTGCACGATGAGCACATATGCAATCATCAAAACTGGTGGAAAACAAGTTAAAGTTGAAGTAGGTCAAGCTATCTATGTTGAAAAACTTGATGTTGAAGCTGGTTCAGAAGTAACATTTAACGAAGTTGTTCTTGTTGGTGGTGACAAAACTGTTGTTGGTACACCAGTTGTTGAAGGAGCTACTGTTGTTGGTACTGTTGAAAAACAAGGTAAACAAAAGAAAGTTGTTACTTTCAAATACAAACCTAAAAAAGGTAGCCACCGTAAACAAGGTCACCGTCAGCCTTACACAAAAGTTGTTATCAACGCTATCAACGCTTAATTTGGCAATATTATGATTCAAGCAACTTTTATTCGCCACAAGGGTAACTTAGAAAGTGTTGAACTGATTGGTCACGCTGGTAGTGGTGAGTATGGCTTTGATATCGTATGTGCAGCTGTCTCAACTTTATCAATTAACTTGGTTAATTCGTTAGAAGCTTTGGCAGATTGCAACGCTGATTTAGCTATCAATGAGATTGATGGTGGTTATATGAAGATTGATATCTCTCATGTAACTGAAAAGACAGATGAGAAAGTTCAACTTTTATTTGAAAGCTTTCTTTTAGGAATGACAAATTTGGCAGAAAACTCTCAAGAGTTTGTGTCAGTTCAAGTCATTGCAAACTAATTTGAAAAGAGGACACAACATATGTTAAAAATGAATCTTGCTAACTTGCAACTTTTCGCCCACAAAAAAGGTGGAGGTTCTACATCAAATGGTCGTGATTCACAAGCTAAACGTCTAGGTGCTAAAGCAGCTGACGGACAAACTGTTTCAGGTGGATCAATCCTTTACCGTCAACGCGGTACTCACATTTATCCAGGTGTAAACGTAGGTCGCGGTGGAGACGATACACTCTTCGCTAAAGTTGAAGGTGTTGTACGTTTCGAACGTAAAGGTCGCGATAAAAAACAAGTCTCTGTTTACCCTATCGCAAAATAATAGCGTAAATAGATTACTTGAAAGCTTTGTCAATCATGGCAAGGCTTTTTTGATTACCTGCCCCCCTTGGAAGAGAGCGTTTCCTTGCCAAATTTTGAAACCAGTCTAAAAAGCTATTACAAGTTTGTTAACCATTTTGCAAAAAGAATTAGGAAAACAGGCAACAGTCTAGTTTTTTTGTTATAATAAAGTTGATTGATTTTTAGAAAGAATGATTGAAATGAACATACAACAATTGCGTTATGTCGTGGCGATTGCCAATAGTGGTACATTTCGTGAGGCGGCTTCTAAACTTTTTGTAAGCCAACCCAGTTTATCAGTAGCAATTAGAGATTTGGAAGACGAACTTGGCTTTCAAATCTTTACTCGAACAACAACTGGAGCGGTTTTGACAAGTCATGGGATGACTTTTTATGAGAAAGCTCTTGAGGTTGTGAAAAGTTTTGATTCCTTTGAAAAACAGTTTTCACAAGCAGCAGCGGATTCAGATGAATTTTCAATTGCCAGTCAGCACTATGATTTTTTGCCACCGTTAATTACCGCTTTTTCACAAGCTCATCCAGAACATAAAGATTTTCGTATTTTTGAATCAACGACGATTCAAATTTTAGATGAAATTGCTCAAGGTGATAGTGAGATTGGGATTATCTATTTAAATAACCAAAATCGTAAAGGGCTTTTGCAGCGTATGGAAAAGCTTGGCTTGGAATTTGTTGAGTTAATTCCATTTCAAACCCATATTTATCTTGCTAAAGAACATCCTTTAGCGAAAAAAGATAGCTTGGTTATGGCTGATTTATTAGGATTTCCGACTGTGCGATTTACCCAAGAAAAAGATGAGTACCTTTACTATTCTGAAAATTTTGTGGATACAACGGATAGTTCTCGTATCTTCAATGTTACTGACCGTGCTACTTTGAATGGTATTTTGGAAAGAACAGATGCCTATGCAACAGGCTCTGGTTTCTTAGATAGTCGTAGCGTAAACGGAATTACTGTCATTCCACTTGAAGATGATTTGGATAATAAAATGGTTTACATCAAACGCCGTGATAAGAATTTATCAGCTTGTGCGCTTAAATTTATCGCTGTTATGAAAGATTATTTTGCTAAATTCAGCCCAAAGGTGACTAAATGAAGACATTAAGAAAAGTTTATTTTCCACTTGCTGCTGTGGTTTTGATTGTTTTAGACCAGTTAAGTAAGCTATGGATTGTTAATCACATCACTTTGGACACCATTCAAGAGTGTTTGCCAGGCATTTTTAGCTTAACTTACTTGCGTAATTATGGCGCTGCTTTTTCGATTTTACAAAATCAACAATGGCTATTTGCGGTTATTACGTTTGCGGTCGTTGGGGCTGCTTGCTATTATTTTGTTAAAAATATCAACGGTCAGTTTTGGTTTTTACTTGGTTTAATCCTCATTATCTCAGGCGGTTTAGGAAATTTTATTGACCGTGTGCGCCTTGGTTATGTTGTTGATATGATTCATTTAGATTTTATGAATTTTGCGGTGTTTAATATGGCGGATTCTTATTTAACAGTTGGGGTTGTGATACTATTCATTGCCCTTTGGAAAGAGGAGGAGAATGGAGTTAATCATTAAGGAAGCTGGTATTCGTTTAGATAAGGCGCTAGCAGATTTGACAGAATTGTCACGTAGCCAAGCTAACGATGAAATCAAAAAAGGAACAGTTTTGGTCAATGGCAAAGCTGTTAAAGCGAAATATGCTGTCAAAGTTGGTGATGTTGTCACTTACGAAGTGCCAAAAGAAGAAGTGCTAGAATATACAGCTGAAAATATTCCACTCGATATTATTTACGAAGATGATGACGTTGCTGTGGTCAATAAACCACAAGGAATGGTGGTTCATCCGTCAGTTGGTCATACGTCTGGAACATTAGTGAATGCCTTGATGTACCACATTAAAGATTTATCTTCGATTAACGGTGTGATTCGACCAGGAATTGTGCATCGTATTGATAAAGACACTTCAGGTTTGTTGATGATTGCTAAAAATGATACAGCTCACAACGCACTTGCAGCAGAATTAAAAGATAAAAAATCACTTCGTAAATACGTTGCAATCGTCCATGGCACTATTCCAAACGACCGTGGTGTTATTGAAGCACCAATTGGACGTTCAGAAAAAGACCGTAAAAAACAAGCTGTGACAGCAAAAGGCAAACCCGCTTTAACTCACTTTAAGGTTTTGGAACGTTTTGGAAATTATACGTTGGTTGAGTTGACTTTGGAAACAGGGCGTACGCACCAAATTCGTGTGCATATGGCGTATATTGGTCATCCTGTTGCTGGTGATCCGCTTTATGGACCACGTAAGACATTAAAAGGCAATGGTCAGTTTTTACATGCACAAACACTTGGTTTTACTCATCCAACAACGGGTGAAACATTGACTTTCATGGCAGAAGCACCAGCTATTTTTAAAGAAACATTGGAAAATCTAAGGAATGGCAAAGCTTAATGATAAAGCAGGGGTTGGACAACCAATTTTTGCTTTTTTACCATAGAGTTGGTAAAAGATAATCGTAAATCTCTTGCCAAATAATCATAGTTTTGGTATCATATAGAGAGTAAATATTATCCTTTAATACTGTCCTGTGAGGCAGGCAAGGAGAGAACGGTAAAAGAAGTGTGCAACTGGCATAGTTGTACCTATATTTTGTGGAATCTCCTTGGTAACGAGGAGCTTTTTTGTATATTAGAGAGGTTTGTTTTATGAAAACAAAAGAAATTGTTGACGACGTAACAATGAAACGTGCGATTACACGTATCACTTATGAGATTATCGAGCGTAATAAAAATCTTGATAATATTGTTCTCGCAGGAATTAAGACGCGTGGTGTTTTTATCGCTCGTCGCATTCAAGATCGCTTGAAACAATTGGAAGGAATTGATATTCCAATTGGCGAACTTGATACCAAACCTTTCCGTGATGATATGAAAGTTGAAGAAGATACAACTGATATGCCAGTTGATATTACTGGAAAAGATGTGATTTTGGTTGATGATGTTCTTTATACAGGACGTACAATCCGTGCAGCAATTGATAACTTGGTAAGTCTTGGACGTCCAGCGCGTGTCAGTCTTGCTGTACTTGTTGACCGTGGTCACCGTGAACTCCCAATTCGTGCTGATTATGTTGGTAAAAATATTCCAACAAGTGCTGTGGAAGAAATTATTGTTGAAGTGATTGAAGTAGATGGAAAAGATTGCGTCAGCATTGTTGATCCGAGCTAAGCAGTTATAGAATTGAGGAGGAAGATAAAAAGTGGAAAACGTAAAATATGATGTGCACGATATGCCTAAACCAGGGATGTTGTTTGGACTATCCTTCCAGCATTTATTTGCCATGTTTGGCTCAACGGTTTTGGTTCCAATTTTAGTTGGTATCGATCCAGCAATCGCCCTTTTCTCAAGCGGTTTGGGGACATTGGCACATTTGACAGTAACTAAATATAAAATCCCAGCTTACATGGGTTCAAGCTTCGCTTACATTGCAACGATGCAAATGCTAATGAAAACCGATGGTATTGCGGCAGTAGCACAGGGGGCAATCGCAGGTGGTCTAGTTTACTTAATCGTTGCCTTGATTGTCAAATTTGCTGGAAATGCTTGGATTGATAAAGTTCTTCCACCAATTGTAGTTGGTCCAATCATTATTGTTATCGGACTTAGTCTTGCAACTACAGCTGTTAATGACGTCATGTTAAAAGATGGCGAATATAATTTCACATACTTGTTGATTGGTATGGTAACGCTTCTTGCTGTTATTCTATTTAACATGTATGGTAAGAAAATTATTGGTGTTATCCCAATTCTTCTTGGTTTGATTGTTGGTTATCTTTTCTCCTTGATTGTTGGCGCAGTAACAGGTCAAACGATTGTTGACTTATCAGACGTTGCTAAATCGGCCTGGTTCCAAGTTCCAAGTTTTGATATTCTTTTCGTGGATTATCATTTCAAACTTTATCCAAGCGCGATTTTGACAATGGCACCGATTGCTTTTGTCACTATGACTGAACATTTTGGTCATGTTATGGTGCTTAATAGTTTGACAGGACGTGATTTCTTTAAAGACCCAGGCCTTGATCGTACCCTTACAGGTGACGGTATTGCACAAATTATCGCTGGTGTCTTCGGTGCTCCCCCAGTAACATCTTACGGTGAAAACATTGGTGTTATGGCACTTAATAAGATTTATTCAGTTTATGTTATTGCTGGGGCAGCTGTGATTGCAGTAGTGATGAGTTTTATCGGAAAAATTTCAGCATTGCTTTCTTCAATCCCTACACCAGTTATCGGTGGAATTTCAATTGCTCTCTTTGGTGTTATCGCTTCAAGTGGTCTTAAAATCTTAGTTGAAAATAAAATTGATTTTGACAATAAGAAAAATCTTTTGATTGCAAGTGTTATCTTGGTATCTGGTATTGGTGGTTTGACATTGCAAGTTGCTGGTTTGCAAATTACAGGTGTCGCATTCTCAACACTTTTAGGTATCATTTTGTATCAAATTCTTCCAGAAAAGGATTAAGAAAATGGCAGTTACAGATGGCGTTGTTTCACTAAAACATTTAGTGACTATGGAAACATTATCAAACGAAGAAGTGCTTGGCTTGATTAGACGTGGTGTTGCGTTTAAAACAAATAAGGCGAATTTTAGTTTAGATAGGCAGTATTTTGCAGCAAATCTTTTCTTTGAACCGTCAACGCGTACGCATAAGTCTTTTGAAGTCGCTGAAAGGAAACTTGGATTGGATGTCATTGAATTTGACGCTAAAACAAGTTCAGTGAACAAAGGAGAGACTTTGTATGATACTATTTTGACGATGAGTTCTTTGGGAATTGACATTTGTGTGATTCGCCATTCAATGGAAGATTACTACAAAGAATTAATTGATAGTCGAACAATTCAAACAGCAATTGTGAATGGTGGTGACGGTTCAGGTCAACATCCAAGCCAATGTCTGTTGGATTTAATGACGATTCATGAAGAGTTTGGCGGCTTTGAAAATCTAAAAGTAGCTATCGTTGGTGATATTACCCATTCACGTGTGGCAAAATCAAACATGCAAATTTTAAAACGTCTCGGAGCAGAATTATATTTTGCTGGTCCAGAACAATGGTATTCAAGTGAATTTGATGTTTATGGAAAATACGTTGCAATCGATGATATTGTTGATAAGGCAGATGTCATGATGATGCTTCGTGTTCAACATGAACGCCATGATAGCGAACGTGGTTTTTCAAAAGAAACCTATCATAAGATATATGGTTTAACAGCTGAACGTTATGAAAAAATGAAAGATTCTGCGATTATCATGCACCCTGCCCCAGTCAATCGTGATGTGGAAATTGCAGATCAATTAGTAGAAGCGCCTAAATCACGAATTGCAACACAAATGCAAAATGGTGTTTTTGTACGAATGGCAATTCTAGAAGCTGTGCTGAACGGCAAAGCTTAATGAATAATAACATACTTTAGTTTGAATTGTCTGCTAAAAACGTTAAAGTGCTCCCGTGAGAGCAAACGAGAGGAATAAAAATGGCAAAAAGACTTTTAATTTTAGAAGATGGAACAATTTTTGAAGGAAAAGCTTTTGGAGCTGACCTTGATGTAACAGGTGAGATTGTTTTTAACACTGGTATGACGGGTTATCAAGAATCCATTACAGACCAATCCTATAATGGTCAAATATTGACTTTTACTTACCCTTTGGTTGGTAATTACGGTATCAATCGAGATGACTATGAATCAATCACACCCACTTGTAAAGGTGTTGTTGTTTCTGAAAATACACGTCGTGCAAATAATTGGCGTAATCAAATGACTTTAGACGAGTTTTTGAAATCTAAAAATATTCCAGGCATTTCAGGAATTGATACACGTGCTTTGACAAAAATTATCCGTAAACATGGAACAATGAAAGCAACACTTGCTAGTGATGGTGATTCTATTGAGCATTTGCAAGTGCAATTACAAGCCACGGTTTTACCAACAAATAATATTGAACAAGTTTCAACAAAAACGGCTTACCCAGCACCTGGTGTTGGTAAAAATATCATTTTGGTTGATTTCGGATTGAAACATTCTATCCTACGTGAATTTTCAAAACGTGATTGCAATGTGACCGTTGTTCCTTACAATATTACGGCTGAAGAAATTCTTCACTTAAATCCTGACGGTGTTATGTTGTCAAATGGTCCAGGTAATCCAGAAGATGTTCCAGAAGCTCTTGACATGATTCGTGGTGTTCAAGGTAAAATTCCAATCTTCGGTATCTGTATGGGACATCAATTGTTCAGCTTAGCTAATGGTGCGACAACTTACAAAATGAAATTTGGTCACCGTGGATTTAACCACGCTGTTCGTGAAATTGCAACGGGACGTATTGATTTTACAAGTCAGAACCATGGTTATGCCGTTGATCGTGACACTCTTCCTGATTGTCTTATGGTAACGCATGAAGAAATCAACGATAAATCTGTTGAAGGTGTTCGTCATCGTGACTTCCCAGCGTTTTCAGTGCAATTCCACCCAGATGCTGCGCCAGGTCCACATGATGCAAGTTATCTTTTTGATGACTTTCTTGAATTAATTGATGCTTTTCAAGCTGAAAAAGCTCGTAACTAATATTTAAATCTAATCCGTGAGTTAGATAATATAGAAAGGAGAAGATACATCGTTCAAGTTGGCTAATGAGCTGATTTGAACAAACCATACAAGCTGTGCCAAAAGATAATCTTTAGAAATAGATGTTATCGTGTTTTTTATTGCTTGTCTGGCTTTGTATCATAGATTATGCCAAAACGTACAGATATTAAAAAAATTATGGTGATTGGTTCTGGTCCGATTATTATTGGTCAGGCAGCTGAATTTGACTATGCAGGAACACAAGCTTGTCTTGCTCTTAAAGAAGAAGGGTACAGCGTTGTTCTTGTCAACTCAAACCCAGCGACAATCATGACAGATAAAGAAATCGCAGATCAGGTTTATATCGAACCGTTGACACTCGAATTTGTCACACGTATTATCCGTAAAGAGCGTCCAGATGCACTCCTTCCAACGTTGGGGGGACAAACTGGTCTTAATATGGCAATGGAGTTGTCAAGAGCTGGAATCCTTGATGAACTTGGTGTTGAGTTGCTAGGTACAAAACTATCAGCGATTGATCAGGCTGAGGACCGTGATCTTTTCAAACAATTAATGGAAGATCTCAATCAACCAATTCCAGAATCTGAAATTGTCAATACTGTTGACGAAGCGGTTGCCTTTGCAGAATCAATTGGTTACCCAGTTATCGTACGTCCTGCCTTTACTCTCGGTGGTACAGGTGGCGGTATGTGTGATAACGAAGAAGAACTTCGTGAAATCGCTGAAAATGGTTTGAAATTATCACCAGTAACGCAATGTTTGATTGAACGTTCTATTGCAGGATTCAAAGAAATCGAATACGAAGTTATGCGTGATGCTGCCGACAACGCCCTTGTGGTTTGTAATATGGAAAACTTCGACCCAGTTGGTATCCATACTGGGGATTCAATCGTATTTGCACCAACACAAACTCTTTCAGACATTGAAAACCAAATGTTGCGTGATGCAAGTTTGAGCATTATTCGTGCCCTTAAAATCGAGGGAGGATGTAACGTTCAGCTTGCTCTTGACCCAAATAGCTTCAAATATTATGTTATTGAAGTTAACCCACGTGTGTCACGTTCATCAGCTCTTGCCTCGAAAGCAACTGGTTATCCAATCGCAAAATTGGCTGCCAAAATTGCCGTTGGCTTGACGCTTGATGAAATGGTTAACCCAGTTACTGGAACAACTTATGCTATGTTTGAACCAACCCTTGACTATGTGGTTGCCAAAATTCCACGTTTCCCATTTGATAAATTTGAAAATGGTGAACGTCGTCTAGGGACACAAATGAAAGCGACTGGTGAAGTTATGGCTATCGGTCGTAATATCGAAGAATCGCTTTTGAAAGCTTGTCGTTCACTTGAAATCGGTGTTTACCACAATGAAATAGCTGACTTGGCAGAAGTTTCAGATGATGAATTGGTTAATAAGATTGTTCGTGCGCAAGATGACCGTTTGTTTTACCTTTCTGAAGCCATCCGCCGTGGATACACTATCGAAGAACTATCTAAACTAACAAAAATCGATCTTTTCTTCCTTGATAAATTGCTCCACATCTTTGAATTAGAACAAGAGTTAGCGAGTCATGTCGGAGATGTTGACGTTTTGAAAGAAGCTAAACGCAATGGTTTTGCTGACCGTAAAATTGCATCACTTTGGAACATGACTGCCGATGATGTGCGTGCCATTCGTACTGAAAATAAAATCATTCCAGTTTATAAAATGGTTGACACGTGTGCAGCTGAGTTTGAATCAGAAACACCATATTTCTACTCAACATATGAGTGGGAAAATGAATCAGTCAAATCAGACAAAGAATCAATCATTGTTCTTGGTTCAGGTCCAATTCGTATTGGGCAAGGGGTTGAATTTGACTATGCAACTGTTCACTCAGTTAAAGCTATTCAAGCAGCTGGATATGAAGCCATCATTATGAACTCAAATCCAGAAACGGTATCAACAGACTTCTCAATTTCTGATAAACTTTATTTCGAGCCATTAACATTCGAAGATGTTATGAATGTTATTGAACTCGAACAACCAAAAGGTGTTATCGTGCAATTTGGTGGTCAAACAGCTATCAATTTGGCAGAACCGTTGTCTAAAGCTGGTGTTGCTATCCTTGGTACACAAGTTTCTGACCTTGACCGTGCTGAAGATCGTGACCTCTTTGAGCAAGCTTTGAAAGAATTGGATATTCCACAACCACCGGGACAAACTGCGACAAATGAAGAAGAGGCGGTTGAAGCTGCACGTAAGATTGGCTTCCCAGTTCTTGTTCGTCCATCATATGTACTTGGCGGACGTGCTATGGAAATCGTAGAAAATGAAGAAAATCTTCGTTCTTACATGCGTACAGCTGTTAAAGCTAGTCCAGACCACCCAGTCCTTGTTGACTCATATATCGTTGGTCGTGAATGTGAAGTAGATGCGATTTCTGATGGTAAAGATGTCCTTATCCCAGGAATTATGGAACATATCGAACGTGCAGGGGTTCATTCGGGTGACTCAATGGCAGTTTACCCACCTCAAACATTATCTAAGAAAATCCAAGATACAATTGCTGATTACACAAAACGTTTGGCGATTGGATTGAACTGTTTCGGTATGATGAACATTCAATTTGTTATCAAAGATGAAACAGTTTATGTTATCGAAGTTAACCCTCGAGCTAGTCGTACAGTGCCATTCTTGTCTAAAGTGACTAACATTCCTATGGCGCAAGTTGCAACGAAATTGATTCTTGGACAAACTCTTGCTGACCTTGGATATGAGGATGGGCTTTACCCAGAATCTGATTATGTACATGTGAAAGCACCAGTTTTCTCATTCACAAAATTAGCTAAAGTTGATAGCCTCCTCGGTCCTGAAATGAAATCAACTGGTGAAGTTATGGGATCAGACCAAACGCTTGAAAAAGCTCTTTACAAAGCCTTTGAAGCTTCATACTTCCATTTGCCATCATTTGGTAATGTTGTTTTCACAGTTTCTGATGATGCAAAAGAAGAAGCACTTGGTTTGGCGAGACGTTTTGCTGATATCGGATACAGCATTTTTGCTACACAAGGTACAGCCAAATATTTTGCTGAGAATGGTTTGATGTCAACCATTGTCAACAAACTTGGTGAAGATGATGAGAACGATATTCCAGCCCTTGTTCGTACAGGAAAAGTTCAAGCTATCGTCAATACTGTTGGAACAAAACGTACGCTTGACGAAGATGGTGCAACAATTCGTAGCTCTGCTATTGAACACGGTATTCCTCTCTTCACTGCACTTGATACAGCAGATGCCATGATTCGTGTCCTGGAAAGTCGTGGATTCACAACACAAGCTATCTAATACAATACATTTAGTTATAGAAATAAGAAGCTGAGCTAACGCTCAGTTTCTTTTGTTTAGCCATAAATTTTTCTACCAAATAGCTTCAAAATTTCTACTTACAAAACTGTAAGTTTATTGAGAAACGTTTTTCTTATAATAAATACGAAAGATGTTTTTTACATTTTATTCTTGACAGTAAAATACTAAAAACGTATAATTGTCTTATCGCAACAATACAAATATACAAAAGAAAAAGAGGAAGATTATGCCTAGAAGAAGTAAAGCGAAAATGTCTAAAAAGACTAAAGGGATTATTGGAGCTGCGGCAGCTTGTTTTGTTGTTGCAGGTGCAGCTCTGCTTTGGTGGCAACAAACCAAAACATCAGAGTCAACCGTTGAAACAACCTACGATACCACAACTGTAACAGAAGGCACCATTTCATCATCAACTTTGTTGACTGGTACAGTTAAAGCTTTCCAAGAACAATACGTTTATTATGACAGCAGTAAAGGAACTGAAGCTAGACCAACGGTATCAGTAGGTGACCAAATTACTACTGGTCAACAATTGGTTCAATACGACACTACAACAGCCCAAGCGGCTTATGACACAGCTGTTCGTAATTTAAATAAAGTTGGACGTCAGATTAATTACCTTAAAACATATGGTAATCTACCGACAACATCGACAACGACAGATGAAGAAACTGGTGAAGAAAAAACTGTTACTACACCACCAACAGCCCAACAAAATGCTGAATACAACCAACAACTGCAAGATTTAAATGATTCTTATGCAGATGCACAAGCTGAGGTTAATAAAGCACAACAAGCTCTTAACGAAACAGTCGTTGTGAGTGATGTGTCTGGTACAGTTGTTGAAGTTAATAATGACATTGATCCATCATCTAAAAATAGTCAAACCCTTGTTCACGTAGCAACAGAAGGTCAATTACAAATCAAAGGGACATTGACTGAATATGATTTGGCTAATATCAAAACAGGACAAAATGTCAAAATCAAATCTAAAGTTTATCCAGACCAAGAATGGACTGGTACCATTTCATATGTTTCTAACTATCCAAATCAATCTGATGATTCAACCGGAACAGGCGGCTCAAGTTCATCTTCAGGGTCAGCTTCTTATGATTATAAAGTTGATTTGACTGGTGATATTTCTAATCTTCAACAAGGATTCACAGTATCTGTAGAAGTTGTTAACGAAAATAAAAATAAACTTGTGCCAGTTGATGCTGTTGTCAATGAAGGTGATAAAGACTACGTTTGGGTTTATGATAAGGACAGTCAAAAAGCAAGTAAAGTTGAGGTGGCACTTGGAAGTGCTGATGCCAAACAACAAGAAATCTTGAGTGGTTTAGAAGTTGGTCAAATCGTTATTTCTAACCCAGATAGCAGTTTGAAAGATGGAGAAAAAGTTTCTAATGTTACTTCTGATGATACAGCCACTACAGAAGAATCAGAGGTGAGCGAGTAGTGACAGAAGAAAGAAAAGTTTTAATTCAACTCAAAGATATTGTCAAGTCCTACCGTAATGGCGATCAGGAGTTGCAAGTTCTTAAAGGGATTGACTTGACAGTTTATGAAGGAGAGTTCCTAGCGATAATGGGACCTTCTGGTTCAGGGAAGTCAACCCTTATGAATATTATTGGTTTACTTGATAGACCAACTTCTGGCGATTACAGTTTAAATGGAACACAAGTCGAAGACTTGAAAGAAAAAGAATTGGCTAAAGTGAGAAATGAAGAAATTGGATTTGTTTTTCAACAGTTCTTCCTACTTTCAAAATTAAATGCTTTGCAAAATGTTGAGCTTCCACTTATTTATGCTGGGATTGGTGTTTCAAAACGCCACCAACTTGCTAAACAGTTTTTAGACAAAGTTGACCTAGGTGAGCGTATGAAGCATTTACCTTCTGAATTATCTGGTGGACAAAAACAACGTGTTGCCATTGCGCGTGCTTTGGTTAATAATCCTTCGATTATTTTGGCGGATGAACCAACAGGTGCCCTTGATTCGAAAACCAGTGAACAGATTATGCAGCTATTGACAGAACTTAATCGTGAAGGTAAAACCATTGTCATGGTTACTCACGAGCCAGAAATTGCAGATTTTGCGACACGTAAAATTGTTATTCGTGATGGTGAAATCACAAGAGATACGACAGATAGTGTTAGGATTGACTAAGGAGGAAGATTATGGAAAACTGGAAATTCGCCCTTAGTTCAATCATGGGGCACAAGATGCGCTCATTCTTAACAATGTTAGGAATTATTATCGGAGTTGCTTCGGTTGTTGTTATCATGGCGTTGGGGCAAGGAATGACCAAACAAATCACAGATATGTTTTCTGCTGATACACGTGACATTGAGATTTATTATGTTGCTAAGGATTCTGATAGTAAAGGTATTTTTGACGATGATATTGAAACAACATCATCAGACCAAGGTCCTAAAATTCAGGAAGAATGGTTGCAAAAAATCACTTCTGATGTCTCAGGGGTTCAAAACTATTACTTGACGAATGGTACGACTGCAACGGTTTCGCTTAATAAGAAAAAAGCCAAAAACGTTAACATTATAGGTGTTAATAAGACTTATTTTGATGTTAAAAAATACAAGGTTGTAGCTGGAAGAAATTTCCGTTCAGATGATTATGAGCATTTTTCACGTATCATTATGCTTGATACGAAATTAGCTGTGAAATTATTTGGTACGAATGATAATGCCTTAAATAAGCAGGTTTCAGTCGGTTCTAAATCATACTTAGTTGTTGGTGTTTATAAAGATCCGAATTCTGGTTCAGCTCTCTACGGAATGAGTTCAGGTGGTAATGCTGTCATGACAAATACACAATTAGCTGCTGAGTTTAATGTTAACGAAATTGAGACAGCATATGTTCATGTTAATGATGCGACGCAAGCAACAACCGTTGGAACGGAAGCTGCCAAAATGATGACACAAGTATCAGGTGTGAAAACAGGTCACTTTACCATTTTTGATATGTCTAAACAGATTGCTGAAATTAATTCAGCTTATGGCATGATGACAACAGTTATTGGTGCGATTGCTGGTATCTCGTTGTTGGTTGGAGGTATTGGGGTTATGAACATCATGCTTGTATCTGTTACCGAACGTACACGTGAAATCGGTTTACGTAAAGCTTTGGGAGCAACACGTAGGAAAATTTTGACGCAATTTTTAATTGAATCAATGGTATTGACTCTCCTTGGTGGGCTGATCGGTTTAGGTTTGGCAGCTGGTTTGACAAGCATTCTTAATAGCAATATGGCTGATATGAAACCATCTATTTCATTTAACGTAGCAATAGGAAGCCTTCTTTTCTCCGCTTTGATTGGTATGGTCTTTGGTATTTTACCAGCAAACAAAGCAAGTAAACTTGATCCAATCGAAGCATTACGTTATGAATAATAATAGCATTAATACAAAAATTGCTTAGACATTTAAAGAGCTGTCACCAGCTCTTTTTTTGAGAATAATGGAAGGGGTGATGTTATGTATGACACTTTAAAAAGAGTGATCAAGTTTTTAGGAATTTTTTCTATTATGCTAACCCTTTTGTGTTTGGTTTATCTTTTTAAACATTTAGATATTTTGAATAACCCTCATGCTTTAGCGGATGCTTTACGAGGTCATCTCTTTTGGGGAAGTATTATTTTTCTTCTGTTGCAAATTATTCAGGTGATTATTCCGATTATTCCAGGTGGGGTGACAACGGTAGTTGGTTTTATGGCTTTTGGTCCAATACTGGGCTTTATTCTCAATTATGTTGGCATTGTTATTGGGAGCATTATTCTTTTTCTATTAACACGCCGCTATGGGAAGCCATTTATTTTGCTATTTATGGAGGAGAAATTATTTGCTCGTTATGAGCGAAAATTAACGTCATCAACTTACGAAAAAGTCTTTGCTTTAAATATGGCATCTCCCATTTCGCCTGCGGATATTTTAGTTATGGTAACAGGCCTGTCAAAGATGACATTTAGGCGTTTTCTCTATATCATTCTGCTTTGTAAACCTATTTCTATCGTGGCTTATAGCTATTTCTGGATTTACGGTGGTCATTTCATTAAATCTTTTTTGTAATTTTGCTATAATAAAAGCATGACTATTGCGATTACGACAAGTTTGCGGGAAAATGTTGCTCTGCGTCAGCGAGCGCAAGCTATTGGCGAAAAACTTCATTTACCTGTTATTGAACGACGAAAACAATCAGTGACAAAGCTTTTACAGTCTAGAGAAGCGCTTCTTTTGGTTTATGAAAATGAGCTGCGCTTGGTCAATCAAGATGGTAGTGAGTTTGCTTTTCATCCTGATACTGCTATGTTGCGTATCAAGAGTGGGCATGACGCTTTATTGGCGTTATTGGGTGATGACAAGTTACAAATTCTTGATACAACGATGGGGCTTGCTAGCGATAGCATTGTTATGGCTTCAGCAGGCGATGATGTAACAGCGATAGAAAGCAATCCTCTTATCCACTTTATCGTTTCGGATGGCTTGACAACTTATTCATCAGAAAATCAACGATTAACAGCTGCTATGCGTTCCATTAAAACTTATTGTGCTGACAATATTACTTATATGAAATCGCTGTCTGATAAGTCATTTGATGTAGTTTATTGCGACCCAATGTTTTCTGATAGGATTTCAGAATCTAAAAACTTAGATGGTTTACGACAATTTGCCAATCCTAGCCCCTTATCTGATAGGTTTTTGATAGAAGCAAAGCGCGTGGCAAGAAAGAGAATTATTATAAAAGCCCATTTTAGGGATGATGTTTTTGAAAAATTTGGCTTTAAAAGGATTGTCAGACCCAATCAAAAATTTCATTATGGCATTATTGAGCTGTGACACGATAGTCAATAATGGAAGAGAGATTTGAGAGAGCTTGAAAGAATTGTTTCAGCTCTTTTTGTTTTAAAAATAATATTTTCAGATAATTATTATGCTTTTATACAATTTGATGCTATTTTAAATAAAAATATATTTACGTGAGTTACAATATAGATTTTTAGAAAGAGAATAAAATGAAAAGAAAAGTTGTTGCTTCGCTAATGTCATTAGCATGTCTTGTAATTGATGTTTTGGAAATAAATCAACTCAAAAATAAAAACGTGGTTGCTGACGATGTTGAAGTCAAGTCCTGCGAGACATCAAGTGATAATACGACCATAAATCGTTTAATCACGGTTTGGAAAGGAAAATCGCGAGAAGCGTTTGATAACTATTCTGCAGATTATTCGGACGAGCAGCGTATTGTTGCCGATGAAGAAGGTGGTATTTTGGCTTATGTTGATGGTTACGGTGATGAGGAAGAACTACAAATTAGTTATATTCAGTACGAAGACGGAAGTGTTCATGAGCTTGATTTAGAAGGCCCAGAATCAACGACAGTTGGCGAAGCTCGTCAGGTCTTATATCAATATTTAAAATAAACTAAGGAGAAGCTATGAAAAAAGAATCATGTTACCAATTGTTGGTGCTTTAGTGATTGTATCCGTTGGCACAGCTAAAACAATTGTGTCTGATGAATTGACAGCGTTACTTCCTAAAACTGTTGCCGAACCGATTACTTTACAGCTTGCTGAGGAGGAATATCAAAAAGATAATAGTTTTGTGGAGTTTTTGGATACTTATTGTTCAGATACTGATTTTGTCATTGGTTATCCTGATGAAGTGGGCGGAGGATTTTTGTTTAAAGACAAAAGTGAGTTCAGCTGATGAGCTATTGGTTGGATAACTTTTGGACGATGATGGCAATATTGTCTATCGAGATAATCAAGCAGTAACCGTTGCGGAAATAAAAGAAGCTATTTTGCAATCTCAACAATAATGCGCTCCTGCTTATTTTTAACCTTTCAAAAAAATTTAAAAGGTGTCAAGAAAAAAACTTGACACCTTATCTTTTTATGATATAATAAGTTAAGTTAGTTAGTAGCAGAGCTATTAACCAAAACAAAAAAATATAGAAAAGAGACTTTATACTAATGGCAGTAAAAATCCGTTTAACTCGTATGGGTTCTAAGAAAAAACCTTTCTACCGTATCAACGTAGCTGATTCACGTGCTCCACGTGATGGTCGTTTCATCGAAACAGTTGGTACTTACAACCCACTTGTTGAAGAAAACCAAGTAACTTTGAAAGAAGATCGTGTTCTTGAATGGTTGTCAAAAGGTGCACAACCTTCTGATACAGTTCGTAATATCCTTTCACGTGAAGGTGTTATGAAAAAATTCCACGAATCAAAATTCTCAAAATAATAGAGTACACTAAGAAGAAAGCCTATGGATACCATTGAAAATCTTATTATCGCTATTGTGAAGCCTTTGATTTCACAACCAGATAATCTTACCATTAAAATTGAAGATACACCTGAGTTTTTAGAATATCATCTTGATTTGGATGCACAGGACATTGGTCGTGTTATCGGTAAAAAGGGTCGTACCATTACAGCGATAAGGTCGATTGTCTATTCGGTACCAACTCAAGGTAAAAAAGTGAGACTCGTTATTGATGAAAAGGGAGAAGAGTAGTGATTTACTACTCTTTTTCTTGTTTTTTGGGGGGAGAAGTGTCATATTTATTGGAACTTGTTATTAGAAAATCTGAGATTGCAAATCATCATTATACATTTTGAATGCTGACTAATGCGATTTAAACGTTAGCTTTAGTACTTTCAAAACGTTGGTAATCAAAATTTTTTCAAAAAAATTTAAAAAATGTATTGACAGAGAGTCAAATCTACGATAGAATATATCTTGTTGTTTTGGGGTATAGCCAAGCGGTAAGGCAAGGGACTTTGACTCCCTCATGCGTTGGTTCGAATCCAGCTACCCCAGTAAACCTCATTGGTTTTATACATTGATTTTGGTCCGTTGGTCAAGGGGTTAAGACACCGCCTTTTCACGGCGGTAACACGGGTTCGAATCCCGTACGGACTATCTTGACCAGTTGCAGAGCGCAGCTGGTTTTTTCATTGCTATCATGGTACAATGGTAAAGACTAAGTTAAGTGGAGTAAACATGAATTATTTTAATGTTGGAAAAATTGTCAACACACAAGGTCTCCAAGGTGAGATGCGCGTGTTGTCTGTGACGGATTTTACAGAAGAACGCTTTAAAAAGGGTTCAAAATTAGCGATTTTTGATGATAAAGACCGTTTTATTATTGAAATTGAGATTGCTAGTCACCGTAAACAAAAGAATTTTGATATTGTTAAATTTAAAGGCATGTATCATATTAATGATATCGAAAAATACAAAGGTTGTACTTTAAAAGTTGCTGAGGAAAATTTATCTGACCTTGATGATGGTGAATTTTACTATCATGAAATCATTGGACTTGATGTTTATGAAAATGATGTTTTGATTGGTCAAGTTAAGGAGATTTTGCAACCTGGTGCTAATGATGTCTGGGTAGTGAAACGTAAAGGAAAACGTGATTTGTTACTTCCATACATTCCACCAGTTGTGCTTAACGTGGATGTTGCTGGCAATCGTATTGATGTTGACGTTTTGGAAGGACTTGACGATGAAGATTGATATTCTAACGCTCTTTCCAGAAATGTTTTCACCGCTTGAGCATTCGATTGTTGGTAAAGCTACTGAAAAAGGTCTGTTGGAAATCAACTATCATAATTTCCGTGAGAATGCAGAGAAGGCTCGTCATGTTGATGATGAACCATATGGTGGCGGTCAAGGAATGCTTTTGCGAGCACAGCCGATTTTTGATACCATTGATAAGATTGACGCTAAAAAGCCACGTGTGATTCTCTTGGACCCAGCAGGGCGTAAATTCGATCAAAGCTACGCTGAAGAATTAGCACAAGAAGATGAACTAATTTTCATTTGTGGGCATTATGAGGGCTATGATGAACGCATTAAAACCTTGGTTACCGATGAGATTTCTTTGGGCGATTTTGTTTTGACTGGTGGAGAATTGGCTGCGATGACGATTGTTGATGCGACGGTTCGTTTGATTCCTAATGTCCTAGGAAAAGAAGCTAGTCATCAAGATGATTCTTTTTCATCAGGGCTTTTGGAATTCCCACAATATACGCGCCCATATGATTTTCGTGGTATGAAAGTTCCAGATGTGTTAATGAGTGGGCATCATGAGAATATCCGAAAATGGCGTATTGAGCAAAGTTTGCGTAAGACGTTAGAACGTCGTCCAGATTTATTGGAAAATTATGTTTTTAGCAAGGAAGAAGAAACTATTTTTCGAAAGATTCTCGCAGAGAAAGACGCGAAAGCTAAAAATATGTGATATAATAGGAGGCATGCGGACTGTATGTCTCTTTATTTTTGAGGAGGTTTCATGCGGACAGAAGAGGTGATTGTTCTTTCCTATCAAGAGAGTTGGAAAGATAATTTTGAAAAAATTGCGCAAGAGTTACGTGCTGTTCTTGGCGAGTTAGCTACTAGAATTGAGCATGTTGGAAGCACAGCCGTTGAAGGATTAGCAGCAAAGCCAATCATTGATATTGATGTTGTGATTGCTCAAGAGACGGCTTTATCTATGGTCATTGAAAAATTAGCAAGTATTGGATATGTTCATGAGGGAAATCTAGGGATTGAAGGCAGGGAAGCTTTTGCTTATTCTGGTAAAGAGCATTTGCAATGTCATCATCTTTATGTTTGTCCTGAAAATTCACTTGAGTTGAAACGGCACCTTGCTTTTCGTGATTATTTGCGCAGTCATCCTGGTGCAGTTGCGATTTATGGAGCAACAAAAATGAAAGCAGCGCAGCTATTTCCCAAAAATATCGAAAGTTACATGGCTTATAAAACATCAGTCATCGAAAAAATTTATAAGGAGTTGGAAAAATAAATGTCAGAAAATCGTGAAATATATGATATTACCGTTATTGGTGGTGGTCCTGCAGGGCTTTTTGCTGCTTTTTATGCAGGTATGCGTGGTGTTTCAGTGAAAATTATTGAAAGTTTGTCAGAACTTGGTGGGCAACCAGCTATCCTTTATCCTGAAAAAGCCATTTATGATGTGGCTGGTTTCCCTGAAATCACAGCAGCAGAGTTAACTGAAAATCTTATCAAACAATTAGAACGCTTTGAAGACCAAACAACGATTTGTCTTAAAGAAGAAGTTAAAACTTTTGAGAAAGAGGGCGATGTTTTCACTATTGAGACCAATAAAGGTCAACATTTTTCACGTGCGATTGTTATTGCTTGTGGTAATGGTGCATTTGCTCCCCGTACGCTTGGTTTAGAAGGGGAAGAAGAATACGCTGACAACAACCTTTTCTACAATGTTCATAAATTAGACCAATTTGCTGGCAAAGACGTTGTTATCTGTGGTGGTGGTGATTCTGCCGTTGACTGGGCAAATCATTTGGATGGCTTGGTTAAAAGCGTGACAATCGTTCACCGTCGTGATGCTTTCCGTGCTCACGAACATAGCGTTGAAGTGCTTAAACAATCAAATGTGAAAATCATGACACCGTACGTACCAGTTGCTTTGGACGGTGATGGTCAATTTGCTAACAGTTTAACGATTCAAAAGGTTAAATCAGATGAAACTGTTGAATTGCCATTAGATGCTTTGATTGTTAGCTTTGGTTTTTCAACATCAAATAAAAACCTTAAAAATTGGAACGTTGATTATAAACGTTCAAGCATTACGGTTTCGCCATTGTTTGAGACAAGTCAAGAAGGTGTTTATGCGATTGGTGATGCCGCTGACTATGAAGGTAAAGTTGCTTTGATCGCCTCTGGTTTTGGTGAAGCTCCAACTGCGATTAATCAAGCGATTAAATACATTTACCCTGACCGTGATAACCGTGTGGTGCACTCAACATCATTGATTAAAGACAAGGAAAAATAAAACAAAATTCTTATTACGGGTGTGAACTGCACACCAAAAGTTAGATAGATAATTATTGAAAGGATTTAGTTCTGTATTGCACAGGCCTGAGTCCTTTTAGTTTGTGCCAAATTTGCCGATAGTCATTATTTTCCTGCTTTTGAAAGTACTCCAACTAACTAGTGAAAAAATGATAGAATTTGATAGAAAATGCTTGACAATGGCAGAAAAAATAGTATAATTTTATCTGGAAACGATTTTAGTGGAGGTGATGAACATTCTTAAGTCTAAACGAAAACAATTAATTATGGAAAAATTGTCTCATGATAAATTTGTTAATCTTGAGGACTTAGTTAGCATGCTAGATACCTCGGAGTCCACTGTTCGTCGCGATTTGGATGAATTGGAGAGTGAGCGTAAGCTCCACCGAGTCCATGGTGGCGCAGAACTCCCTCCCTCACTTCAAGAAGAATTTACCAATCAACAAAAATCTATCAAAAACATTCAAGAAAAAATGTTAGTCGCTCAGAAAGCCGCTGATTTGATTGCTGATAATGAAGTTATTTTCATTGATGCAGGGACGACAAATGAGTTGCTACTCAACTATCTCTCCCAAGATAATTTAACGGTAGTTACCAATTCCATTCACCATGCTGCCAAATTGGTTGATAAAAACATTCAAACGATTATTATTGGCGGCCATGTCAAAAAAGCAACGGATGCTAGTATTGGAACGGTTGCGTATGAGCAAATCAAACAATTAAATTTTGATAAGGCTTTTTTAGGAATAAATGGTGTCGATGAGCAATTTTTAACAACACCTGATGTTGAAGAAGCGGTCATCAAGAAAACGGTTATTGAAAATGCCAGAAAAACATTTATTGTTACAGATTCATCAAAGATTGGTCACATTTCTTTTGCTAAGGTTGGTAAGGTTGAAAATGTCATTATCATTACCAATCAATCTAGTGGAGCACTGATGAAAAAAATAAAAGAAAAAACGAGGGTAATTGAAGTATGATTTACACAGTCACTCTTAATCCATCTATCGACTTTATTGTTCGCTTGGATAGTTTAGCACTTGGAAGTGTTAACCGCATGACTAGCGATGATAAATTCGCTGGTGGTAAAGGGATTAATGTTAGCCGTATCTTGAAACGTCTGGATATTGAAAATACAGCCACAGGATTTATCGGTGGATTTACAGGGCGTTTTGTGAAAGATGGCTTGGTAGATGAAGGTATTGCAACAAAATTTGTTGAAGTTTCTGAGGACACACGTATTAATGTCAAGGTTAAAGCGGGTGAAGAAACAGAAATTAATGGTGCAGGTCCACACATCTCAACAGAAAAACTTGAGGAATTAGAAGCTATTCTTGCTAGTCTTTCAAGTGAAGATACTGTTGTTTTTGCAGGTTCAGCACCAAGTAGCCTTGGAAACCAAGTCTATAACACATTGATTCCGATTGCTAAAAAAGCCGGTGCAGAAGTTGTTTGTGATTTTGAAGGACAAACACTTTTAGATTCCTTAAACTATCAACCACTTTTGGTGAAACCAAATAATCATGAATTAGCTGATATTTTTGGTGTTGAATTAAACGGTCTTGCTGATATTGAAAAATACGCCCGTGAAATTCTCGCTAAAGGTGCTAAAAACGTTATTATTTCAATGGCTGGCGATGGTGCATTGTTGGTAACACCAGAAGCAGCATACTTTGCAAAACCAATTAAAGGTATTGTCAAAAATTCTGTTGGTGCAGGTGATTCTATGGTTGCAGGATTTACAGGCGAATATGTCAAATCTGGCGACCCAATCGAAGCTCTTAAATGGGGTGTTGCATGTGGAACAGCAACAACATTCTCAGATGACTTGGCAACTGCCGAATTCATAAAAGAAACTTATCAAAAAGTAGAGGTAGAAAAAATATGAAAATTCAAGACTTGCTCAGAAAAGATGTCATGATTCTTGATTTGAAAGCAACTTCAAAAGAAGCGGCGATCGATGAAATGATCACAAGCCTTGTTGAACACGGTGTGGTAACTGATTTTGATACTTTTAAACAAGGTATCATGAACCGTGAAGCGCAAACATCTACTGGTTTAGGTGATGGTATTGCCATGCCTCACAGTAAAAATGCAGCTGTTAAAGAAGCGACTGTTTTGTTTGCTAAATCTGCTGCAGGTGTTGATTATGAAGCATTGGACGGTCAACCAACTTACCTATTCTTCATGATTGCAGCACCAGATGGCGCAAACGATACTCACTTGGCTGCTCTTGCTGAATTATCAAAATATCTTTTGAAAGATGGCTTTGCTGATCAATTACGTCAAGTGACATCAGCTGACGAAGTGATTGCAACATTTAACGCAGCAGAAGAAGATAACAAAGTAAAAGAAGAAGCGAAAGTTGCTCCAGTTTCAGATGATAAACCACTTATCGTAGCTGTTACGGCTTGTACAACTGGTATTGCGCACACTTACATGGCAGAAGAAGCCCTCATCAAACAAGGTGACGAAATGGGTGTCACGGTTCGTGTTGAAACAAATGGTGCTTCAGGTGTCGGTAATCGTTTGACTGCTGATGAAATTGCGCGTGCAAAAGGTGTTATTATTGCAGCTGATAAAGCCGTTGAAATGGCACGTTTTGATGGAAAAGCATTAGTATCACGTCCAGTTGCCGATGGTATTAAAAAATCTGAAGAATTAATCAATATCATTCTTGATGGTAAAGCAGAAACTTACACAGCTTCAGCTGGTGAAGCTTCGTCTTCAAGTGATACTAGTGAAAAATTAAGCCTTGGTGCTGCATTCTACAAACACTTGATGAGTGGTGTTTCTCAAATGTTGCCATTCGTTATTGGTGGTGGTATCTTAATTGCTATTTCATTCTTGATTGACCAATTTATAGGGGTTCCCAAAGATCAGCTGAGTCATCTTGGTAACTATCATGAAGTAGCTGCAGTTTTTAATCAGCTTGGTAATGCAGCTTTTGGCTTTATGATTCCGGTGTTTGCTGCTTACATTGCCTATTCAATTGCTGAAAAACCTGGTTTAGTAGCTGGGTTTACAGCTGGTGCTATTGCAACCTCTGGTCTTGCTTTTGGTCGTATCTCATTCTATAGTTTAGAAAGTGCAGCAAACCTTGCTGATAAACAAATTGCTTCAGGTTTCCTTGGTGCTCTTGTTGGTGGTTTCTTAGCTGGTGGTGTTATTCTTGTTCTTAAGAAAGCTCTTGCCTTCTTGCCAAAATCACTTGAAGGTATCAAATCAATCCTCCTTTACCCACTTCTTGGTGTGTTGGTAACTGGATTCTTGATGCTCTTCATCAACATTCCTATGGCTGCTATTAATAGTGCACTTTATGATTTCCTTGATAGTTTGTCTGGTAGCTCTGCTATTATCCTTGGACTTATCCTTGGTGGTATGATGGCAATCGATATGGGTGGACCTTTCAATAAAGCCGCTTATGTCTTTGGTACAAGTAGTCTTACTGCAGCAGCTCTTTCAAATGGTGGTTCAGTTGTTATGGCGGCTGTTATGGCCGGTGGTATGGTTCCTCCTCTTGCAGTCTTTGTTGCAACACGTTTGTTTAAAGATAAATTTACAGCTGAAGAACGCGATGCTGGTTTAACAAATATTGTTATGGGACTATCGTTCATCACAGAAGGTGCAATTCCATTTGGTGCTGCTGACCCTGCTCGTGCTATTCCAAGCTTTATGGTTGGTTCAGCTGTAACAGGTGCTTTAGTAGGTGCATTTGGCATTAAATTGATGGCTCCTCATGGTGGTATCTTCGTCTTTGCATTAACAAGCAACTGGATTCTTTACCTTGTTGCTATTGTTATCGGTGCTATTATTTCAGGATTACTATTTGGTGCCCTTAGAAAAGCTAAATAATAAATTTTATTAATCTAACATTGAACTCCTTCGGGAGTTCTTTTTGTTATAGTTAAAAACTATAATAAATTCTAAATGTATAGTTAAAAACTATATCAGTCCATAAAAAGATAGAATGGTGAAAAGTGTTGAAAAAAGGATTATTATCCTTTACAATCTTAATTATAAAAATTTAGCAGGTATAGTTTAAAACTAATATTGTTATAGGAGGTAACTATGGTAAAGGTTTCGAATTTGGGTTATCCGCGTTTAGGTGAAAATCGCGAGTGGAAAAAATTAATTGAATTTTATTGGGCAGGGGATATTTTACAAGAAGAGTTACGAGCTCAAGCTAAAGATTTACGTCTTGAATTTTTGAAAAAACAAGCTGATGCAGGGCTTGATTTTATTCCTGTAGGTGATTTCTCACTTTATGACCATATCTTGGATTTGTCAGTACAATTTGGTGTGATTCCAAAACGTTTTGCTAAAGAAGAAATCAACCTTGATTTGTATTTTTCAATTGCGCGTGGTAATAAAGACAACGTTGCTTCATCAATGAAAAAATGGTTCAACACAAACTATCACTATATTGTTCCTGAATGGTCTGGTGTTAAACCACAATTGACAAATACACGTTTGCTTGACTTGTATTTGGAAGCAAAAGAAGTGGTTGGCGATAAAGCTAAACCAGTTATTACCGGACCAATTACTTATGTGGCTCTTTCATCTGAAGTTGGTGATTTCACAGTTGCAGTGAAAAAATTATTGCCACTTTATAAACAAGTCTTTGTAGAATTGGTTGAAGCAGGGGCAACTTATATTCAAGTTGATGAGCCAATCTTTGTGACAGATGAAGGGGCTGACCTTTTAGAAGCAGCAAAAGATGTTTATGCTTATTTTGCCAAAGAAGTGCCAGAAGCTAAATTGATTTTCCAAACTTATTTTGAAGCCTTGATTGATGCCAAAGATTTGTCAGAGTTATCAGTAGCAGCTTTTGGTCTTGATTTTGTTCAGGGGTTTAATGAAAACCTGGAAGCTATTGAAGCAGGTTATTTTGCGAATAAGGAAGTTTTTGCAGGTGTAGTTGATGGACGTAATATCTGGGCAACAGATTTTGTTAAGACATCAGCATTGCTCGAAAAAATTCAAGCCAATGTAAAAACACTTGTTGTTCAACCTTCTTGTTCACTTCTTCATGTGCCAGTAACGACTAAAAACGAAACAGAACTCGAACCAGTTCTTAAAAATGGTTTGGCATTTGCGGATGAAAAATTGCAAGAACTCAAATTGTTGAGCCAACGTTTAGACGGTGAAGAATCTGATGCTTACAAACAACACGTTGTTGATTTTGATGCTTTGCAAGCAGCTGATTTCCGTAATGTAACATTGGAAAATTTGGATGATGTTGCTACTGAACGTGTTGACTATAAAGTTCGTCGTCAAGTGCAACAAGAAAAACTTGGTTTGCCAATTCTTCCAACGACAACAATCGGTTCATTCCCACAATCACCAGAAGTTCGTCGTACACGCTTGGCTTGGAAACGTGGCAATATTTCTGATGTGGAATATGAAGATTTCATTAAATCAGAAATCGCACGTTGGATTCAAATTCAAGAGGATTTGGACATTGATGTGCTTGTACACGGTGAATTTGAACGTGTGGACATGGTTGAATTCTTCGGTCAAAAACTAGCTGGTTTCACAACAACAAAACTTGGTTGGGTTCAATCATATGGTTCTCGTGCTGTTAAACCACCAATCATTTATGGAGATGTTAAACACATTCAACCGTTGACTGTGCAAGAAACCGTTTATGCTCAAAGTTTGACTGACCGTCCAGTGAAAGGAATGTTGACTGGTCCAATCACTATCACAAACTGGTCTTTTGAACGTTCTGACATTTCACGTGCTGATTTGTTTAACCAAATTGGTCTTGCTATCAAAGATGAAATTAAATTGCTTGAAGATGCAGGTATTGCCATTATTCAAGTGGATGAAGCAGCGCTTCGTGAAGGTTTGCCGCTTCGTAAGAGCAAACAACAAGCTTATCTTGATGATGCTGTTCATGCTTTCCACGTAGCAACATCATCAGTGAAAGAAGAAACACAAATTCATACGCACATGTGTTACTCTAAGTTCAATGAAATCATTGATTCTATTCGTGCTTTGGATGCAGACGTTATTTCTATCGAGACAAGCCGTAGCCATGGTGACGTTATTGAATCATTTGAAACAGCTGTTTACCCACTTGGAATTGGTCTTGGTGTCTATGATATCCACTCTCCACGTGTACCAACTAAGGAAGAAGTTATTGCTAACATTGAACGTCCGTTGCGTCAATTATCACTTGAACAGTTCTGGGTAAACCCTGACTGTGGTCTTAAAACACGTCGCGAACCAGAAACAGTAGCGGCACTTGAAGTTTTGGTGGCTGCAGCCAAGGAAGTCCGAGCTAAATACGGAAAATAAGAAAGGTTATGCTATGTCACGATTATTAGAACGTTTAAAAACAGATATTCTGGTAGCCGACGGTGCTATGGGAACTCTTCTTTACGCCAATGGTCTTGACAATTGCTACGAAGCTTATAATCTTACACATCCAGATAAAATTTCAGCCATTCATCATGCTTATCTTGAGGCAGGGGCAGACACTATCCAAACCAATACCTATGCTGCTAAACGTCATCGTCTGAAAGGCTATGCTTATGATGACCAAGTTAAGGAAATCAATCAGGCTGGTGTTAAAATTGCTAGGGAAGCTGCAGGTGATGATGCTTTTGTTCTTGGAACTGTTGGGGCTCTTCGTGGACTTAAACAATGTAATTTAACTCTTGATGAAATTATTGAGGAGACTTTGGAACAAGTCGGGTATTTGATTGAAACGAATCAAATTGATGGTTTGCTTTTTGAAACTTATTATGATGAAGAAGAAATTATCGAAGTTTTAAAAGCTGTTAGACCAATAACTGATTTGCCAATTATCACTAATATTGCTCTCCATGAAGCTGGAATTACAGAAAATGGTCGTCCTTTAGTTGAAATTCTGGGAAAATTAGTCATGTTAGGTGCTGATGTGGTTGGCTTGAATTGCCACCTCGGTCCCTATCATATGATTAAGTCACTGAAACAAGTTCCGCTTTTTGCTCAGTCTTATTTGTCTGTTTATCCAAATGCTAGTTTGTTGTCTTTTGTTGATGACAATGGCAGCGGTCAGTATGGCTTTAGTCAAAATGCTGATTATTTCGGAAAAAGTGCAGAACTTCTTGTGGCAGAAGGTGCGCGTTTGATAGGTGGTTGTTGTGGAACAACGCCTGACCATATCAGAGCGGTAAAACGTGCTGTTAAAGGATTAAAACCTGTTGAACGAAAATTTGTGACACCAATGGTTGAAGAAGTAGAACTTATCAAAGCAGCTAAACAATCAGAGACATTGGTAGATAGGGTCAAAAGAGAAGTTACAATTATTGCGGAGTTAGACCCACCAAAGACGCTTGACATTGCGAAATTTACGGAGGGGGTAAAAGCCTTAGACAAAGCAGGAATTTCAGCCATTACCTTAGCAGATAATTCGCTAGCTAAGACGCGAATTTGTAATGTTAGTATCGCGGCTCTATTGAAAAATGAGATTTCGACACCGTTTCTTTTGCATTTATCTTGCCGTGACCATAATATGATTGGTTTGCAATCGCGACTTTTGGGAATGGACGTTTTAGGATTTAATCATGTCCTTGCCATTACGGGAGACCCGTCAAAAATCGGTGATTTTCCTGGTGCTATAAGTGTTTATGATGCCACAAGCTTTAAATTGTTAGCACTCATAAAACAGCTCAATAAAGGTCAAGGATACAGTGGAGCCAGTATCAAGAAAGAGGCCAATTTTACAGCAGCTGCGGCTTTTAACCCAAACGTCAAAAATCTATCACGCTGTGGTCGTTTAATCGAAAGAAAAGTAGCGGCAGGAGCAGATTATTTCATCACACAACCTGTTTTTAACACAGAGATTATTGATGGATTAGCCGATTTAACACGAGATTATGAAGCGCCATTTTTTGTAGGTATCATGCCGATTACAAGCTATAATAATGCTATTTTTCTTCATAATGAAGTTCCTGGTATCCAACTATCAGATGAGTTTTTAGCAAAATTAGAAGCTGTTAAAGATGATAAAGAAACCTGCCAAAAATTGGCTTTGGAAGAAAGTAAACAATTAATTGACCGCGCTTTGGAGCATTTTAAGGGGATTTATCTCATCACACCATTTATGCGCTATGACTTGACAGTTGAGTTGATTGATTACATTCACCAAAAAGTTGAGTTAAAAAATCAAAGAATATCTTAAAAATTGAGAATGGGAAAGCTGGGACGAAAGTGCCCAGCTTTTTTAGCTGCGAGATATGGTGATTGGCCTTTTAAAATCTGAAGATGAGAGCAAAAGTGGAGAAAAATATTTTTTGAGTTGTTTTGGCTAGAAGCGTTATAGCAGTAAATTTTCATCGTTTTTTTGTTATAATAGACACAAATAAATTAAGGTTTAAGGGGAAGAAAGATAGTTTCGATGAAGTACAAATTGGGTAAAATAGTTTAACCAATATTTTATTGCGGAAGAATGGTCAACGAATTTTGTGCCACTTATTTTACCAATGGCTTTTATTTCTCTGTTTCTTTTGTTGCAATATGTGATTGCGTATTTCAATACTAAAGCAGAAGCAGACCGTAGTTTGATTTGTCAATATTTTGGGAATACGTTCTCTGACTTTGTTTATTTCAATTTTTTACCTTATCAGTTCGGGCTGATTTTGCCGGTTTATGGTGTGCTGTTAATGTGGATTTTACTTAATCCCAAATAAGGTCATGTCTCATAGAAAAGGTGCACTATTAATTTTCTGCATTTGGTTGGAGGCTTATCACTTCTGGTGAAATGATTATCGGCATAGCCCCGTATTTTTCAGTGGATAATTTGTCTGTGGCTTCTTTCTTAATTTTCATCATTGTAACCAATCTTTTTATGGTGTATATTATTGAAATTGATCACATGATGGATGTCAGCCAAAACCGTGTGATAGGAAATGGTGCAAGCTACTATTTTCAGTTTACCTTCTTATCTTGGTATATTACTGTTTGATGCATTTTTACATCAGCATAATAATAAATCAAGTCATCAAAATACCAATAGGCTTTATGGGGTTGAATTTGGTATGCCAATACTAGGATTGCTTTTAAGTTTCTTGATGCTTCAATCCGCATTTGCTTTAATTGCAATTGCTTGTCTTGTGACACTTATCATGATTTCCTTTAACTTAAAACGAATTTAATGTGAGAGTTTATCAGTTTTTGGGGGTGATAAACTTTTTTATTTTTTAAAATAATGTTTTCACTTGACTTAGAGTTAACTCTAAGGTGTACAATGAAAGCGTTCAGAAAAAATTGAAATATCTTGGAGGTTTCGTATGGAATACACAAAATTTGGAAATACAGGTCTTGAAGTGTCAAAATTGTGCCTTGGTTGCATGAGTTTTGGTGATGCTAGTCTTGGTTTTCATTCTGGTTGGCTTTTAGATGAAGAAAAATCACGTATCATCATTAAGAAAGCTTTAGATTTGGGTATTAACTTTTTTGATACAGCAAATGTTTACGGAAAAGGAACAAGTGAGGAATATCTTGGTCGTGCTATTCGTGATTTTGCGGACCGTGATGAAGTGATTATTGCCACTAAGGTTTTCTTTGGTGATGGTTTACACGAGGGACGAAATACAACTGGTTTGTCACGAAAAGCAATTTTTAGCCAAGTTGAAGCTAGTCTTAAACGTTTAGGAACAGATTATATTGATGTGCTTTACATTCATCGTTGGGATTATAACACACCGATTGAAGAAACTATGTCTGCACTTAATGATTTAGTGCGCTCTGGTAAGGTACATTATCTTGGTGCGTCAGCAATGTATGCTTGGCAGTTCCAAAAAGCGCAGTATGTGGCTGAGAAAAATGGTTGGACAAAATTTTCAGTCATGCAAAATCATTACAATATGCTTTATCGTGAGGACGAACGTGAAATGATTCCGTTTTGTAAAGATTCAGGTGTTGGTTTAGCGCCTTATAGTCCTTTGGCAGCAGGTCGCGTGGTGCGCGATTGGGATGCGGATACTGCACGTAGTAAGACAGATGAAACAGCCAAAATGAAATACGATAGCACTGAAGAACAAGATAAGGCTATCGTAGCGCGAGTGGCAGAAGTTGCAGAAAAATACGGTGTTACTCGTGCTCAAGTTGCTCTTGCTTGGCTATGGCAAAAAGGGATTGACTCACCGATTGTTGGAGTGACAAAAGAAAAATACTTAGATGATTTCATGGGTGCTTTTGACGTGACTTTGACAGATGACGATATGGCTTATTTGGACGAAAAATATTTACCACATAAAATCGTTGGTGCTTTGTAGGGTGACTTTTAATCTTTGCTTTCGGTTCAAAGCGAAAGGAGAAAGTGATGCCCACATTGAAATGGATAATTTGCTGAAAAATCCTGTCAAGGGGCGTATTTTATCAAGCGAAACGTCAATTAATAGCTGGTTGGCAGATAACGGTCTGATTAGTTAGTTTATTATTATTGAAAAAAATTAAAAAAGTATTTGACTTGGAGTGCACTCTATGGTGTATGATAGCATTACTTGCAAAAATTAGTGAGTTTTTAGCTAATTTTTGAAGATATAAATCAATTTGAGAACAGAATGTTATGAAACTTTTCAATTGATTCTTAGATGAAAGAAGGAGAATTTATGGTATTTGAAACAATTTCATCACCACAAGATTTAAAACAATTATCACGTGAAGATTTGCACCGTGTTGTTGATGAAGCACGACAAGCGCTTCTTGAAAAAACAAGCCAACATGGTGGACACAACGGACCAAACTTTGGTATGGTTGAAATGACAGTTGCTATGCACTATGTCTTTAATTCACCAGTAGATAAATTCACTTTTGACGTGTCACATCAATCATACGTTCATAAAATGTTGACTGGGCGTGCGCAAGCTTTTCTTGACCCAGCGCATTATGATGATGTATCAGGCTACACAAATCCTAAAGAAAGCGAACACGACCTCTTCACAGTAGGTCATACGTCAACATCATTGTCACTTGCTTCTGGTGTGGCTAAAGCGCGTGATTTGAAAGATGAAGCTTATAATGTTGTGGCGGTTATTGGTGATGGTTCTCTTTCAGGTGGTATGGCGTATGAAGGGCTAAACCAAATCGCAACAGAAGGGACAAATACGATTGTCGTTATTAACGATAACGACCAATCAATCGCTGTTAACCCAACTGGCGGTATTTACACAGCACTTCGTGACTTACGCGAAAGCAACGGTCAAGCTGATAATAATCTTTTTAAAGCTCTCGGTTTTGATTATCATTACCTTGACGCAGGAAATGATCTCGACCAATTGATTGCTTTATTTGAAGAAGTCAAAGACGCTAGTCACCCAGTTTTGCTACACATTCATACGCAAAAAGGACACGGTGTGTCATTCATGGAAGAAAATCGCGAAGCTTTCCATGCAGGTGGACCATACAATCCTGAAACAGGAGAATATCTTGGTGGTGCAGGTGCTGCTGAAACATACAATAGCATTACAACAGATTTTGTCTTAAATAAAATCAAAAATGACTCAACAGTAGTTGCCGTCAATGCAGGAACACCAATGTTTATGTTGAGCCAAGACCAACGCAAACAAGCAGGTAAACAATTTGTTGATGTGGGTATTGCTGAAGAAGAAGCAGCTACAATGTCAGCTGGGCTTGCTAAAAACGGTGCAAAACCAGTCTGGTATGTTGCCTCTACATTTATGCAACGTACTTATGACCAATGGTCACATGACATCGCTTTGAATAATTTGCCAGTAACAGCTCTTGTTTACATGGCGTCTGTTAGCTCTTTGAACGACGAAAGTCACCTCGGTTTCTTTGATATTCCATTCTTAGCTCACATTCCAAACGTGGTTTACATGGCACCAACAAGTAAGGAAGAACATCTTGCCATGCTTGATTGGGCAATTGAGCAAAAAGAACACCCAGTAGCTATCCGCATCCCAGTTGGTCCACTTCGTGAAACTGGTATTGCAGACACAACGGATTACTCGATTCTTAATAAGAACCAAGTGACTCAAAAAGGTAGTCAAGTAGCGCTCTTTGGTCTTGGTAATTTCTACGGATTGGCAGAGGAAGTTGCTAAAGAATTGGCTGACAAACATGGTATTACAGCGACAATTGTTAATCCAAAATTCATCACAGGATTGGACGAAGAATTGCTTGATAGTTTAGAAGCTGAGCACCAAGTCGTGGTTACTTTGGAAGACGGTATTTTAGAAGGTGGCTACGGTCAAATGATTGCAAGTTACCTTGGTGATACGGAAGTTAAAGTCCAAAATTACGGTGTTGAAAAAGCCTTCCATGACCGCTACAATGCGCAAGAATTGTTAGCAGAAAATGGCATTACTGTCGAAAATATCGTTAACAACGTTTTAAAAAATTTGGCAGAATAAAAACTTTTCAGTGTAAGTAACAGTCAACATGATAAAAGGCAAAACTTGCCTTCCAAGAAGCTGAGACCAAGTGCTCAGTTTCTTTGTTTATGCAGTTACAAATCTGTAAGACGCAGTGGTTTGGACTTTAACAATTCAGAAATAGATTGTTAAAGGTCGCTGTCAAGGCATATTAAAACAGCGCTTGTCACCTTTGGTTAATTTAGATTTCCCATGCTCAATTGATTAGGCACTTTTTAATATTTGCTTTGTAAGCTAGATTTCCAACCTCAAACAATCAATTACTGGGGTCTAATACGCTGATAATCGGCACTCTTTTGGGTGCTGATTTTTATTTTTGACAACAGTTATCAGTCTCTTTTTTATTAAAAATTTGTTATACTGGAAGGTGAATTTGCGAAAGGATTGACAGATTTGACAAAAACAAGAAAACGCAAGATTAGAAAGAAAGCGAGAAGTCATCGTCGGCAGAAAAAAGTTCCTAAATGGGCTTTATATAGCATGAGTTTGTTGGCGGTTTTAGCTTGTGTCGCCTTAGTAATTTTTACTTATCAAGCACAAGATGCAGATAATACGGCAACTGCTGACACCACAAGTTCTACTACAATACCTGACCAAATAACGATAAATTTTATTGAAAGTATTGGCGAAGCCGCACGGCAAATTGCTGCGCAAAATGACCTTTATGCTTCGGTGATGATTGCGCAAGCGATTCTAGAGTCAAACAGCGGTCAATCAGCTCTTAGTCAAGCACCTAATTATAACTTTTTTGGCATAAAAGGGGACTACAATGGGCAATCAGTCACGATGAAAACGTGGGAAGATGACGGAAGTGGTAATGCTTATACCATTGATGCCCAATTTCGCTCGTATAGTAGCCAAGCAGAGTCATTGGAAGATTATGCCCAATTTCTCCAAAAAGATATTTATGCTGGTGTGCATAAATCAAACACAACTTCCTACAAGGATGCAACCAAAGCTCTTACAGGTACCTATGCTACGGACACTTCATATGGGACAAAACTTAATCGACTGATTGAACAATACGGACTTACTGTTTATGATAGTTGGTGAGTGTGACTTTTTGTATTTTTCGATAAAAATAATGTTCAGTATTATTTCAAACTTCAAAGAAAAATGTGCAAAATATAGGCTATTTATGCTATAATGAATGGTGATATACAAAATAGGAGACCAGTATGGAATTAGTACGCGAAAAAGAATTTGTAAACCAGTACCATTATGATGCAAGAAATCTCGAATGGGAAAAGAAAAATGGTACACCAAAGACTAATTTTGAAGTGACGTTTCAGTTAGTAAGAAAAGATACAGAAAACAACCAAACGATGATTGTATCAGTATTACAATTTACGGTTGTTAAAAAAGAATTCGTTATTAGTGGTGTTGTTTCACAAATGGTTCACATTAAAAAGCGTATTGTTAACGAACCAAGTGAATTCACCAAAGAAGAAGTTGAAAATTTAGCCGCACCGCTATTAGATGTTGTACAACGTCTAACATATGAAGTAACCGAAATTGCCCTGGACCGTCCAGGGATTAAATTGGAGTTTAGAAACTAATGAAATTAGCAGTTATTACAGATACAACCGCAGTTTTGTCAGATGACATCAAACAAAAAGAGAACCTTCACATTTTGGATATTCCAATCATGATTGGTGAGATTAGCTACCTTGAAGGTAAGGATTTGAGCTTAGATGATTTTTATAAGAAAATGGCAATGTCGCCTGTTCTTCCAAAAACAAGCCAACCAAGTTTGGCAAAATTAGACGAGATTTTGTCACAGTTGTCTTCAGAAGGTTATACACACGTTATCGGTTTATTCTTATCTTCAGGAATTTCAGGATTTTGGCAAAATATTCAATTTCTAGCTGACGATTATCCCGAATTAACCATTGCTTTCCCAGATAGCAAAATTACATCCGCACCTCTTGGTAGCATGGTAAGAAACACATTGAATTGGGCAGAAGCTGGTGTGGATTTTGATGATATTTTAGCTAAATTGCAACAGCAAATTGACGGAACAAGTGCTTTTATCATGGTTGATGACTTGAATCACTTGGTAAAAGGTGGGCGTTTATCAAATGGCTCCGCACTTATCGGAAATTTACTTAGTATCAAGCCAATTCTTTATTTTAATGACGAAGGTGTTATTGAAGTTTTCGAAAAAGTGAGAACTGAGAAAAAAGCTATCAAGCGTTTAGTTGACGTTTTGTCTGAAGTGACTGTTAACGGTGATTACGAAGTTTTCATCATTCATTCACGAGCTGAAGAAAAAGCGCAACAGTTTTATCAGACTTTAGCTGACAGAGGTCAGGCTGAAAATCTTAAAATTGTCACATTTGATGGCGTTATTGCTACTCATTTAGGGGAAGGCGCAGTTGCATTTGGTTTCACACCAATTGTTTAAGTGTTAGAGAGGAAAAAACATGAGTATTAAAGTTATCATTGCAGGTTTTAAAGGACGAATGGGCTCAGCAGCAGTTAATATGGTTAAGGGAGATGACGAATTAACCTTAGCCGCATTACTTGACCCATTTGCGACAGAATCAGACGTGGACGGTGTTCCAGTATTTACAGACAAATCACAATTAGTTGGGTTTGATGCAGATGTTTGGGTTGATTTTACTATGCCAGCAGTTGCTTATGAAAATACCCGCTTTGCTTTGGAAAATGGCTTCGCTCCCGTTGTTGGAACGACAGGATTTTCAGAAGATGAAATCGCTGAATTAATCGCTCTTTCTGAAGAAAAGAAAACAGGTGGTTTGATTGCTCCAAACTTTGCAATTGGTGCTATTTTACTCATGGAATTTGCCGCTAAGGCTGCCAAATATTTTCCGGACCTTGAAATCATTGAACTACATCATGACAATAAGAAAGATGCTCCTTCAGGTACAGCTGTGAAAACAGCGGAATTGATTCGTGAAGTTCGTCAACCTAAAAAACAAGGGGCTGCAGATGAAGTTGAAACGTTAAAAGGAGCGCGTGGAGCTGATTTTGATGGTATGCGTATCCATAGTGTTCGTTTACCTGGATTGGTTGCGCACCAAGAAGTCATCTTCGGTGCCCAAGGTGAGGGATTAACACTTCGTCATGATTCTTATGATCGTATTTCGTTTATGAGTGGTGTTAATATTGGAATTAAAGCAGTTGTCAAACGAGATAAACTCGTTTATGGTTTGGAAAAATTACTATGAAATTAAACAATCTGCCTTCTGAATTTCAGGAGGCTTTACCAATCTTGAAAAAAATTCGTGAAGCTGGCTACGAAGCTTATTTTGTCGGTGGTAGCGTTCGTGATGTTTTACTAAATCGTCCGATTCACGACGTTGATATTGCAACAAGTTCTTATCCAGAAGAGACAAAGAGCATTTTTCATCGTACGGTTGATGTTGGGATTGAGCATGGCACAGTTCTTGTTTTAGAAGAAGGTGGCGAGTATGAAATCACTACTTTCCGTACAGAAGATGTTTACGTGGATTACCGCAGACCTAGCAGCGTGTCATTTGTTCGTTCTCTAGAGGAAGATTTGAAACGCCGTGATTTTACAGTCAATGCTTTTGCACTTGATGAGACAGGTTTAATTATTGATAAATTCAACGGTTTGGCAGATTTGGAAGCTAAGTTATTACGTGCGGTGGGAAATCCTGCGGAGCGTTTTAACGAAGATGCGCTGCGTATTATGCGCGGTTTCCGCTTTGCGGCTAGTCTTGATTTTGATATTGAACCTGATACGTTTACTGCTATGGCAGCACATGCGCCCTTACTTGAAAAAATTTCGGTAGAGCGCTCTTTTATTGAATTTGATAAATTATTGATGGCACCTTTCTGGCGTAAAGGGATTAAAGCCATGATTACTAGTCAAGCTCAAAAATATTTACCATATCTTGAGAATGCTCATGACAATTTACAGCAATTACTTGACGATTTGGCTTGTGATTATCACTTTAAAACGTCTGAACAAGCTTGGGCAGCTTTGCTATTAGCTTTAGATGTCAAAGACGTTCGTGTCTTTTTGAAAGCATGGAAAACATCAAGTCAATTCCAAAAAGATGTCGAAAAGATTGTGGCGATTTACCGTTTCCGTCTAGAAAATGAGCTTGATAAGATGGAAATGTACCGTTATGGCAGTTGTTTGCTTGAACAAGCAGAAGATTTGCGTGCTGGTTATGGTTTGCCAGTCGATTTTAAACGTATTGAGCGTTTAGATAAAGAATTAACCATTCATGATAAACACGAAATTGTTATCAATGGCGGAGTTTTAATCAAAGAATTACAATACAAACCTGGTCCAGAATTAGGGCAGGTATTAAAAGAAATCGAGGAAAAAATTGTTCTTGGTGAGCTTGCCAATGACAAAGAAGCTATTTTTGACTTTATTAGAAAGGAAAACAAATGAGTGATTTTATCGTAGAACACTTAACAAAATCAGTCGGTGATAAGACTGTTTTTCGTGATATTTCCTTTATTATTCATGATTTTGACCGCATTGGGATTATTGGTGTCAATGGAACGGGGAAAACAACGCTCCTTGATGTCATTTCTGGTCGTCTTGGCTTTGATGGCGATGTGTCGCCGTTTGCAGCTAAGAACGGTTATAAAATTGCTTATTTGACCCAAGAGCCTGAATTTGATGATGACAAAACTATTTTGGATACAGTTTTGTCATCTGATTTGCGTGAGATGACTTTGATTAAGACCTATGAGACCTTGATGGCTGATTACAACGAAGCCAATCAAGCTAAACTTGAAAAAGTCATGGCAGAGATGGATTCGCTTGATGCTTGGGCGATTGAGAGTGAAGTCAAAACTGTTCTTACGAAGCTAGGTTTGGACGACTTGTCACAAAAAGTTGGTGCTTTGTCTGGTGGACTTCGTCGTCGTGTTCAGTTGGCGCAAGTTTTGTTAAATGATGCAGACTTGTTATTATTGGACGAGCCAACCAACCACTTGGATATTGATACCATTGCTTGGTTGACGAATTTCCTAAAAAATTCTAAGAAAACGGTACTTTTCATCACCCACGACCGTTATTTCTTGGATAATGTGGCAACGCGTATTTTTGAATTGGCTAATAGTCAATTGACTGAATATCAAGGAAATTATCAAGATTATGTGCGTTTGCGTGCGGAGAAAGATGAGCGTGATGCTGCAACGCTTCACAAGAAAAAACAACTTTACAAGCAAGAATTAGCTTGGATGCGTACACAACCACAAGCGCGTGCGACAAAACAGCAAGCTCGTATCAATCGTTTCAACGAGTTGAAGACTGATTTGTCAGGAGCGACACAATCAACAGAGCTTGAGATTAATTTTGAAACAAGCCGAATCGGTAAAAAAGTTATCAATTTTGAGAATGTTTCCTTTGCTTATCCTGATAAACAGATTTTGACTGACTTTAACTTTTTGGTGCAAAATAAAGACCGAATCGGAATTGTTGGTGATAACGGTGTCGGAAAATCAACGCTTCTTAATTTGATAAATGGTGATTTGCAGCCGACAGTTGGGAATCTTGAAATTGGTGAAACGGTTCGTATTGGCTATTTCTCACAATTGACAAAAGACATGGATGAAAATAAACGTGTCATCAATTATTTGCAAGAAGTAGCAGATGAGGTCAAAACAAGCGTTGGAACAACAAGTGTCACAGATTTGTTAGAACAATTCTTATTCCCACGTTCAACACATGGCACATTGATTTCAAAATTATCTGGTGGTGAGAAAAAACGCCTTTACTTGTTGAAAATTTTGATTGAAAAACCAAATGTGCTTCTTCTTGACGAACCAACCAATGACCTTGATATTGCAACCTTGACAGTTATAGAAAGTTTCTTGCAAACATTCTCAGGACCAGTTATCACAGTTAGTCACGACCGTTATTTCCTTGACAAAGTGACTAATAAAATCTTGGCGTTTGAAAATGGTCATGTTCGTGAATTCTTCGGAAATTATACGGATTATCTTGATGAAAAAGCGTTTGAAGAAAATGCCGTAGCGGAACAAGCTAAAAAAGCGTTCTCACAAAAGACTGAGAAGGAAAAAACGAAGAAAAAACGCATGTCTTACTTTGAAAAACAAGAGTGGGAAGTCATTGAAGATGAGATTGCCAAATTTGAAGAGGACATCGACACTATTGAAGCGCAAATGCAGGAAAATGCCAGTGATTATGGCAAACTAGCAGAGCTTCAACGTTCATTAGACAAAGCTAATGAAACCCTACTTGAAAAATATGAAAGATATGATTATTTGAGTAACTTAGCTGAATAAGCCTAGTCACTCTTTCTTGCAGAAAGAAGGTATTTCGTTACTTAAAAATAGAGAAACAGATTAGAAGGGAAAGTTACTATGAAACTAGTTTGGACTTATTTGAAAAAATATCCCAAATGGCTCATTTTGGATGTGTTAGGAGCTTTTACATTTGTCGTGGTTAATCTTGGTTTGCCAACAGCACTAGCTCGTATGATTGACCAAGGGATAACAACTGGAAATAAAGATAAGGTTTATTTCTGGGCAATTGTCATGTTTATAGTGATTATTGCTGGAGCGATTGGTCGTGTTACTCTGGCTTATGCGGCAGGAAAAATCACAACTAATATGATTAAAGACATGCGTAATGACATGTATGATAAATTGCAGGAATACTCACACCATGAATACGAACAAATTGGTGTGTCATCACTTGTCACTCGCATGACAAGCGATGCTTTTATTCTTATGCAATTTGCTGAACAATCTTTGCGTATGGGGGTTGTGACACCGCTCATGATTATTTTTAGTGTTGTCATGATTTTGGTAACAAGTCCGTCTTTAGCATGGATTGTTGCGGTGGCTATTCCCTTTTTGGTACTTGTGGTTTATTACGTCGCGACACATACACGGCCTCTATCTGAAAAACAACAAGGCACTCTTGATAAAATTAACCAATATGTTCGTGAAAATTTGACTGGTTTACGTGTCATTCGCGCCTTTGCCAGAGAAGATTTTCAAGAAGAACGCTTTGATAGTAAAAACGAAGAATATAAAGGCATTTCAAGTCGGCTGTTCAAGCTAACTGGTTTAACAGAGCCATCATTTGTCTTTATCATCATCTCAATGATTGTTGCCATTGTTTGGTTTGCCTTGAATCCGCTCTCAAGAGGTGATTTGCAGATTGGTAATTTGGTTGCTTTTATTGACTATGGCTTCCATGCGCTCTTTTCATTCTTACTTTTTGCCAATCTCTTTACCATGTATCCTCGTGTTGTTGTCTCAAGCGAGCGTATTTCAGAAGTTATGGCAATGCCAATTTCAATTACTCCTAATGAAAATGGTGTGACTGAGACTGAAACAAAAGGTTATTTGGAATTTGACAAGGTGACTTTTGCTTACCCTGGTGAGACAGAAAGTCCAGTTTTAAAAGACATTTCCTTTAAAGCCAAGCCTGGGGAAACTATTGCCTTTATCGGTTCAACAGGTTCTGGGAAATCTTCTCTGGTTAATCTGATTCCACGTTTTTACGATGTCACACTTGGTAAAATTTTGGTTGACGGTGTTGATGTTAGAGACTATCAATTGAAAGCTCTACGTCAGAAGATTGGTTTTATTCCTCAAAAAGCGCTTTTGTTTACGGGAACTATTGCCGAAAACCTAAAATACGGTAAAACGGATGCAACAGTTGATGAATTGCAAGAAGCAGCAGATGTTGCACAAGCTAAGGAATTTATCGAAAGCCGTGATGAGCGTTACCAAACACATTTGGCAGAAGGCGGAAGCAATTTATCAGGAGGACAAAAACAACGGTTGTCCATTGCGCGTGCAGTTGTTAAGAAACCTGATATTTATATTTTTGATGATTCTTTCTCGGCTCTTGATTACAAGACGGATGCGCAATTGCGTGCGCGTTTGAAAGAAGTCACTCAAGAAGCAACCGTTCTTATTGTGGCACAACGTGTGGGAACTATCATGGATGCTGATCAAATTATTGTACTCGATAAAGGTGAAATTGTGGGACGTGGCACACACGATGAATTGATGCAAACAAACACGATTTATCGTGAAATTGCTAACTCACAATTGAAAAATGCAGATGAGATGAAAGGAGAATAACAATGTCAAAACGCAACGTTTTTCTACGTTTATGGGATTATCTCCAACAATATAAAGGTGCGCTTTTTCTTGCCATTTTCTTGAAAGTTTTCAGCAGTGTCATGAGTGTATTGGAACCTTTTATTTTAGGGCTTGCCATTACAGAATTGACGGCAAACCTTCTTGACATGGCGCACGGTGTAGCAGGTGCTCATATCAATATTTCTTATATTGCAATGATTTTAGCCCTTTATTTCTTGCGAGGTTTGGGTTATGAGCTAGGAAGCTATTGGTCAAACTATTTCATGACTGACGCTGTGCAAAAAAGTATTCATGATTTGCGCAGAGATTTAAGTGAAAAAATCAATAAAATTCCAGTTTCTTATTTTGACAGTCAACAATTCGGAAATGTCTTGGGGCGTTTTACGTCAGATGTTGAAACAGTTTCAAACGCTTTACAACAAAGCTTTCTTCAGATTATCAACGCCTTCTTAACCATTTTCTTGGTTATTTGCATGGTGCTTTATCTCAATTGGCGTTTGGCTTTGGTGGTTATTTTAATCATTCCAATCACTTATATCAGTGCTCAGTTTATTTTAAAAAAATCTCAACCCTATTTCAAAAAACAAGCTGACGCTCTTGGTGATATGAACGGTTTTGTTCAGGAAAATCTAACTGGCTTTAACGTTATCAAACTTTATGGTCGTGAAGAAATTTCAAGTGAAGAATTTCGTGAAATCACTCAAAATTTGCAAGAAGTTGGTTTCAAGGCAAGCTTTATTTCAGGAATTATGATGCCAGTTCTTAGTGCAATTTCTGATATGGCTTACCTGATTGTGGCAGTTTTGGGAGCTTTGCAAGTTCTTTCTGGGAACTTGACGGTTGGTAATATGCAAGCTTTCGTTCAATACGTTTGGCAAGTCAGTCAACCCGTTCAAACCATTACACAGTTGGCAAGTATTCTTCAAAGTGCCAAGTCATCACTTGACCGTATCTTTGAAGTTCTAGATGAGCCAGAAGAAGTTGCTGATGTAACAGAGCATTTGACACATGATTTAACAGGTCAAGTTAGCTTTGAAAATGTTTCCTTCCAATACGTGGCAGACAAACCATTGATTCAAAATTTCAATCTTGATGTCAAACCAGGTGAAATGGTGGCGATTGTTGGTCCAACAGGAGCTGGTAAGACAACGCTGATTAATCTTTTAATGCGATTCTACGACGTTACCTCTGGTTCGATTAAAATTGATGGGCATGATATTCGCAACTTGTCACGTCAAGAATATCGAAAACAATTTGGAATGGTCTTGCAAGATGCGTGGCTCTATGAGGCAAGTATCAAGGAAAATCTCCGTTTTGGAAACTTGGATGCGACAGATGAAGAGGTTGTTGAGGCTGCTAAAGCTGCCAATGTTGACCACTTTATTCGCACGCTACCTGGTGGTTACAATATGGAAATGAACCAAGAATCAAGTAACGTATCGCTTGGTCAAAAACAATTGTTAACCATTGCGCGTGCCTTGCTTGCTGACCCTAAAATCTTGATTTTGGACGAAGCAACGTCATCTGTTGACACACGTTTGGAATTATTGATTCAAAAGGCTATGGCTAAATTAATGGAAGGGCGTACAAGCTTTGTCATTGCTCACCGCCTATCAACCATTCAAGAGGCTGATAAGATTTTGGTGCTTAACAATGGTCAAATCATTGAACAAGGCAATCATGAAAGCTTACTAGCTGCTAAAGGTTTCTATTACGATCTTTACAATAGCCAGTTTACTAAAAACAAATAAGCTATCTTGGTGATAATTATTAATAAAAAACAGGATTTTATTTTAAGCAAGTCCTGTTTTCTTATTCTTGCATTTTTTAGTCATTGAATATCTGTTGCAAAGATGATATGATAGTAATGTTAATAATAACGATGTTTGGGAAAAGCCATCGCTAAAAAAAACCAGCCTAATGACTGAATTAGCGCCCTTGTGGATTCCCATGAGGGCTTTTCTTTTGCCCAAATATCTGAAAAGATATAGAGGAGATAAGATGAAACGTCAATCTGCACTTGTCGTCTTTAGTGGCGGACAAGATTCAACAACTTGCCTGTTTTGGGCTTTGAAACATTACGACCACGTGGAAACTGTCACGTTTAATTATGGTCAACGTCACAGTTTGGAAATTGAAGTAGCCAAACACATCGCTGCCGAACAAGGGGTTAAAAACCATTTGCTAGACATGTCTTTATTAGGACAATTAACTGAAAATGCCTTGACTCGTGATATTGTAATCGAAAATCCAGACGATGATTTGCCAAATACTTTTGTTGATGGTCGAAATCATTTGTTTTTATCGTTTGCAGCTGTGCTGGCGAAGCGTCTTGGTATCACAGACATTATTACTGGCGTTTGTGAAACGGACTTTTCAGGTTATCCAGACTGTCGTGATGCCTTTGTCAAATCACTCAATGTTACGCTGAATTTGGCAATGGATTATAATTTTGTTATTCAAACACCGCTGATGTGGCTTGATAAGTCAGAAACATGGGAATTAGCTGACCAACTTGGCAAATTTGATTATGTTCGAGAAAATACGCTAACGTGCTACAACGGCATTAAAGGAAGTGGTTGCGGTGAATGTCCTGCTTGCAAGCTTCGTCAGGCAGGTCTTGAAAAATACCTTGCAAAGAAAGGGCAAGCCTAATGTTTGAAATACCAAAAGAGCTAAAAGTCCCAACTGGTGAATCCTTGGTTTATTGCCCACGTCGTGTCATGGTTTCAAAAGAATTCACCTTTGATGCGGCACACCATTTGTTCAATTATGATGGTAAATGTAAGGCTTTGCATGGGCATACTTATCGTTTGCAAATTGCGGTTTCTGGACTGCTTGATGACCGTGGTATGGCAGTTGATTTTGGCGACCTCAAACAGATTTACAAAAAACATTTGGAACCAAGTTTAGACCACCATTACCTCAATGAAAGCCTGCCCTACATGAACACTACAGCAGAAAATATGGTTTACTGGATTTTTAAGCAAGTCGCGCAGCATTTGCCAAAAGAACGTGAGATTCGTGTAGAATATATCCGCTTGTATGAAACGCCGACATCATTTGCGGAATTTAGGAGGGAGTGGGAGCTTGATGACTAAACGTCAGTTAACCCTTCCAATTCTTGAAATTTTTGGTCCAACTTTTCAAGGTGAAGGCAGAGCAATTGGGCAAAAGACCATGTTTGTGAGAACGGGTGGCTGTGACTATCATTGCGATTGGTGCGATTCTGCTTTTACTTGGGATGGCTCGGAAAAGCCTAAGCGAATGACTACTGATGAAGTGATTGAGCAGCTTGACCAATTGGGAACGTACGATTATGTAACTTTATCAGGTGGCAATCCATGTTTATTGGCGAATAATATGGCAGAGCTTGTTGCCAAATTAAAAGCACGTGGGGTGACCTTAGCTATTGAAACGCAAGGCTCGCGCTGGCAAACGTGGCTAAAGGACATTGACCAAGTAACGCTTAGTCCCAAGCCACCGTCAAGTAAGATGACGGTTAATTTTGAAACGCTTGATTTTATTGTTTCGCAATTGAAAAAAGACCAAATCACCTTTAAAGTTCCAGTTTTTGATGATGCTGATTTGGTATTTGCTAAAATGATTCAAAAACGTTATCAACCTGATGTTTTGTATTTATCAGCTGGTAATCCAGAACCGCACGCCAACGGCAATATCGTGGAACACCAGCTCGAGCGTTTGCGACAACTATGGGAGACAGTAGCAACTGACCCAGAATGGCAAAGCGTGCGCGTGTTGCCACAATTACACACGCTTTTATATGACAACCAACGCGGTGTTTAAAAGGAGAATGAGATGACTAGAACAGATGAAATGAAAGATTTGACCCTTTTGGGAAATCAAAAGACGACTTACACTTACGATTACGACCCAAGTATTCTGGAATCATTTGATAATCGTCATGTTGACAATGATTACTTTATCAAATTCAATTGTCCAGAATTTACATCACTTTGTCCGATTACTGGGCAACCAGATTTTGCAACGATTTATATTTCTTATATCCCAGATAAACTTTGCGTGGAATCAAAATCATTGAAACTTTACCTTTTCAGCTACCGTAATCACGGTGATTTTCACGAAAATTGTATTAATACGATTGGTAAAGATTTGGTTGATTTGCTTCAGCCACGCTTTCTTGAAGTCTGGGGAAAATTTACACCACGTGGTGGCTTATCAATTGACCCATATTTTAATTATGGAGAGCCAAATACCAAGTATGAAAAAATGGCAGATTATCGCCTAATAAATCACGACTTGTACCCAGAAAACATTGATAATCGTTAATTGAGAACTAAAAAGAACTTCGTTCAAAAAAACGAAGTTCTTTTTATAGTCATAGTCAAATACGGAATGAAAAGGCGATTCCTGACCCCCCAACTGCCATTAAAAGTAATCCTGTTAGACGCCCAATAAAAATAGCTGAAAGTGCAGGATTGAGCAGGAGGAAGAGTCCTAAAAGAATGGCAAGGACCGCAGAGCCTAGGAAACGATTAGCGTCATAAAACCCTGCTTTACGCATTTGGAAACCACCAATTAAACGAAGGATGCCGCTAATAAGAATCCAATAAGCAGCAATCGTGATAACAGCACTCGATAAAGACATGGCTGAGCTTGATAGAAGAATAATTCCAAAAATAATAGATAAAATACTTTGCAACAAATACCAAAATGATCGCTCGACACTATTGGTATACATCAAAAGGCTGGTGATTCCAGACATGAAAACTAATAAAGCGATTATCCAACCAATCATTGCAGTCGTGGTAAAAGGATGCACAAAAAGAAAAATACCGATAAGTAGTGCTAGAATACCTGACCATAGTGATAAACGTTTCATAATATACCTCCTAATAATATACCATTATATTACCATATTTTTCGTGAAAAGGAGAACATAAAGTCCACCAGAATGACGAAATCTAGCCCTCAACTTCACAAACGATGTTATATTTTATGACATAAAAACGGAATTTTTTCAAAAAAGTACGGTAAATACTTGACATAAATTTTCAGAAAATTTATAATATTCCTTGTAGTCTATTGATTACAAGATTTATAATCTGATTTTCGGAGGAAATATATATGACAACAGGTAAAGAGTATGTAGCTGGTGTCTTTGATAAAGTCAAAGCGCAAAATGCTCATGAACCAGAGTTTTTACAAGCAGTAGAAGAAGTATTTGAGTCACTTGTTCCAGTGTTTGATAAATATCCAAAATACATTGAAGAAAATCTTCTCGAACGTTTGGTTGAACCAGAACGTATCGTTTCTTTCCGTGTTCCTTGGGTTGATGACAAAGGTCAAGTTCAAGTAAACCGCGGTTTCCGCGTACAATTCTCATCTGCTATTGGACCTTACAAAGGTGGTCTTCGTTTCCACCCATCAGTAAACCAATCAATCATCAAATTCCTTGGTTTCGAACAAATCTTTAAAAACTCATTGACTGGTCAACCTATCGGTGGTGGTAAAGGTGGTTCAAACTTTGATCCTAAAGGTAAATCAGACAACGAAATTATGCGTTTCTGCCAAAGCTTTATGACAGAGTTGAGCAAACACATTGGTGCGGATACTGATGTTCCTGCTGGTGATATCGGTGTTGGTGGGCGTGAAATCGGCTACCTTTACGGTCAATACAAACGCCTCCGCAATGAATACACAGGTGTTCTTACTGGTAAAGGACTTACTTACGGTGGTTCTCTTGCTCGTACAGAAGCAACTGGTTACGGTGCTGTTTACTTTGCAGAACAAATGCTTAAAGCTCGTGGTGAAGATTTTTCCGGTAAAGTCGCTCTTGTTTCGGGCTCAGGTAACGTAGCGATTTACGCTACTGAAAAACTTCAATCTCTTGGTGCTAAAGTTGTTGCTGTTTCAGATTCATCTGGTTATGTTTATGATCCAGAAGGTATTGATGTCCCTCTTCTTAAACAATTGAAAGAAGTTGAACGTGCACGTATTGTCAAATACGCTGACGCTCGTCCAAGTGCAACATTTACACCTGCTGGTGAAGGCTCAATCTGGTCAATCAAAGCTGACCTTGCATTCCCATGTGCTACACAAAATGAAATTAACGAGGAAGATGCGAAAGCTCTTGTAGCTAACGGTGTTATTGCTGTTACAGAAGGTGCAAATATGCCTTCTACACTTGAAGCTATCGAAGTTTTCCAAAAAGCTGGCGTTTCATTTGGTCCTGCCAAAGCTGCGAATGCTGGTGGTGTAGCGGTATCAGCTCTTGAAATGGCTCAAAATAGCCAACGTACACCTTGGTCATTCGAAGAAGTAGATGCTAAACTTTATGACATCATGAAAGGTATCTACGATAATTCTGCAGCAGCAGCTAAAGAATTTGGTGCTGAAGGTAACCTTGTTGTCGGTGCCAATGTTGCTGGATTCCTTAAAGTTGCAGAAGCAATGTCAGCACAAGGTATCGTTTAAAATCTTGTCTTTCACAAGACTGTTGTATAACTCTTAATGACTTAATCAACAATCTTTTATAATCTTTAATTACATTCTCTAATATCAAATAACCGAAAATGAGTCCACGAAGTGTGGGCTCTTTTGGTTGGTATCGTTGCAACTCATTTTCTTTGAGAATTAGTTATTCTCAATTTTGTTGGTGCAATAAAATCTTGAGACAAATGTGAGAAAGCGCATGGTAGCAAGGTTTTATTTATTTTGTTATAATGTTTTTAGCGAAAGCGAGGGCTTGATATGGTTATAGTGAGAAATTCTTTGGCTAGTGATGCTGGGGCTATTTTGGCATTTTGCCAGCAGATTGGTTCAGAAACAGATAACTTGTCTTATGGAGAAGAAGGGGTGTCTGTTTCTGTTGCAGATGAGGGAAACTTATTAAGTGAGATTCAAAAATCTAAGACATCACATTTCTTAGTAGCCGAAGAAGCTGGTGAGATAGTAGGAACGTGTAATTGTAGTGCTTTTCGTAAAAAACGATTGGCGCATCGTGCAGAAATCGGCATTACGGTGAAAAAAGCCTACTGGAACCAAGGAATTGGACGTCAGCTATTAACGCGATTGATTGCAGCAGCGCAGCAATCAGGCTTAAAAGTCCTCTCGCTTGAAGTTCGGTCTGATAACGACCGAGCGATTCATCTTTATGACAGTCTTGGTTTTCAAAAGATTGGAACGTTTAAGCACTTTATGGAAATTGATGACCAAGCTATTGATTTTGATATTATGGAATTACTATTGGAGAAAAAATGATTAAACAGATTGTAAGAGACACCTTTTTCTTGGCGCAAAAGTCAGAAGAAGCAACAAAAGAAGATTTGTATTTGGCACAAGACTTGCAAGATACTTTAGTGGCAAACCGTGATAATTGTGTCGGCATGGCTGCTAATATGATTGGCGTTAAAAAGCGAGCAATTATTGTTAATATGGGGGTAGCAGATTTGGTGATGTTCAATCCAGTTTTGCTTAACAAATCACTTCCATTTGACACGAAAGAGTCTTGTTTATCATTGACAGGAGTACGACCAACACGTCGTTACCAGAAAATTGAAGTGGCTTTTTTAGACAAAAATTGGAACCAACAAACCTTAACCTTGACAGGGTTGCCAGCACAAATTTGCCAACACGAATTAGATCATTTGGAAGGTGTTATCATTTGATTTTCAAAAAAAACAAAAACAAACGTTGATATATCAATGTTTGTTTTTGTTTTCAGAAAATAATTGAAAAAATAAAGTAGAAGTGAAGCTTTTTCTTGACAATAGTTCTCATAAGAACTATAATGTATCCTACAAGAATAAATCTTGGTATTTTTCAGAAAGTGAGTAAAAGATGCATAAGAAAGATCCGTTTTCACAGTTTAGGGATTTTATCAATTTAGCGGAAAATCGTGTCCATGCTCTTGCGGAAAGTCATGGTGTTGAAAATCTGGCTGGTCCACAGGGATTTGCAGTGTTGTATCTCCATGATAATCCTGATAAAGAAATTTATATCAAGGATATTGAGAAGAGACTAAGAATTTCAAAGTCAGTAACTAGTAATTTGATTAAGCGCATGGAGAAAAATGGTTTTATCCGAGTTATTTCGTCAATAGAAGATAAGCGTTATAAGCAAGTGGTGTTGACTGAACTTGGAAAATCAAAGGCTCAAAACATTCAAGATTTCCATGATGAATGCATAGACAAATCTTAGCTGGTGTTGACCATGAGGATCTCAAAATTTCGTTTCGCGTCTTTGACCGCATTTTGAAAAATTTAGAAAACAAGGAGTAACGCATGTTAAAAATTTTGAAACGCTTAACAGTAAAAGAAGTTACGATGCTTATTTTTGCTGTATTATTTGTGTGTTTGAATATTTATCTTGAGTTGAAAATTCCAGATTATATGTCGGATATCACAACCTTGCTATCAACAGAGGGAACAAAAGTAAAAGATATTTTTGCTTGGAACTTTGATGCGCCAGGGATGCGTATGGTCTTGCTTTCTTTAGGAAGCTTTGCGGCATCCGTCGTTGTCGGTTTCCTGGCTGCTCGTATTGCGGCAAGTTTTAGTACACGTCTACGTGATGACATTTTCCATAGTGTCTTGAATTTTTCAGATGCTGAAATCAAGAAATTTTCAATTCCTAGTCTTTTGACACGTACAACCAATGATATTACACAAATTCAATTGGTTTTCACAATGGGAATCCAAGTCATTACTAAAGGACCTATCATGGCAATTTGGGCAATAACCAAGATTGCTGATAAAAATCATGAATGGCTATTGGTTCTTATTGTCGCAGTTGCGGTTATGTTCTTGATGATTATGTTCTTGTTGATGATGGTGATGCCTAAACAACGCATGATTCAAACATTAACCGATAAATTGAACAGTATTACGCGAGAATCATTGACAGGTATCCGTGTGGTGCGTGCATACAATGCCGAAGATTATCAAGATGCCAAATTTGCACAAGCCAATGATAATGTTACCAATCTTAACCTCTTTATTGGACGTTCAATGGCGTTGTTATCTCCAGTAATGACAGGAATTTCAAGCGGAATGACACTTGCTATCTACTGGATTGGTGCGCATTTGATTGAAAATATTGCCATTCCGACAGATCCAACGAAAATTGCTGGCGCTATGCAAGATAAAGTTGATTTGTTCTCAGATATGGTTGTTTATTCATCATATGCCATGCAAGTTGTTATGGGATTCATGATGATGATTGTTGTATTCTTCATTTTACCTCGTGCTGTTGTTGCTGCTGGGCGTATTAATGAAGTTCTTGAAACAAAATCTTCAATTGAATATCCAGAAACAAATCAAGCTAAACCAACTGAAAAAGGTTCTGTTGAATTTGACAATGTTTCATTCCGTTACAGCAAAAATTCAGAAGCTGTTTTGGAACACGTTTCCTTTAAAGCGAAAGCTGGAGACACGATTGCCTTTATCGGTTCAACTGGTTCTGGTAAATCAACTTTGGTGAACTTGATTCCACGTTTTTATGACGCGACAGAAGGAACGATTAAAGTCGATGGCATTGATGTTCGTCAATATGACCATGATACGCTTCATAAGATTGTTGGTTATATTCCGCAAAAAGCAGTGCTTTTCAGTGGGGATATCGCTTCAAATATGGATATGGGAGAAAGCAATAGTTCGCCACTTGATGATGACAAGATGTGGGAAGCTCTTGATTTAGCTCAAGGTAAGACATTCGTTGAAATGAAAGACGGTAAGTTAAAAGCACCTGTTGCTCAAAGTGGTCAAAACTTCTCAGGTGGTCAAAAACAACGTTTGGCAATTGCGCGTGCTCTTGCTCGTAAACCTGAGATTATCATCTTTGATGATTCGTTCTCAGCACTTGACTACAAGACTGACCGAATCCTTCGTTCACAGTTGAAAGAACGTACAGCTGATATGACGAAATTAATCGTAGCACAACGTATCTCAACGATTATGGACGCTGACCAAATTTTGGTCTTGGATGAAGGTAAAGTTGTTGGTCAAGGTACGCACGAAGAATTGCTTGCAAACAACGATGTTTATCGTGAAATTGCTTACTCACAACTATCTAAGGAGGAATTAGAAAATGGAAAATAAGAAAAAAACATCTTTCTATGACAGAATGAAGCCCTATATTAGAGGTTTCCAGCTTCCATTTCTTCTTGCAGTGATTGGAGCAATTGTTTCTGCGACGGTTACGGTTATTGGACCTGATAAATTAAAAGAAATCACCAATACAATCACCAAAGGTTTGACACCAACGGCGACTGGTATGATTCCAGGAATCGACTTGGATAAAGTTGGTAAAATTGCATTAACTTTGGCAATTTTATACGTTATTTCAGCAGTAGTTGGTTATATTCAAAGCTTTACCGTAGCGACTATCGTTCAACGTTTTTCACAACGTTTACGTAAAGCTATTCAGACCAAAATTGACAAGGTTCCATTGAATTACTTTGATAGTCATTCGCAAGGGGACACCCTTTCTCGTATGACAAATGACGTTGACTTGCTTGGTCAATCGCTTAACCAAAGTTTGGGAACTTTGGTGACATCAACCATGTTATTGATTGGATCAATTTTCATGATGTTCCATTCAAATGTCAGCATGGCTCTAACAGCGATTGGGTCTGTTCTGATTGGTTTTGTTTTGGTTATGGTTATCATGGGCTCATCACAACCATTGTTCAAACGTCAACAAAATAACTTGGCTGCGATTAATGGTTATGTTGAAGAAATTTACTCTGGTCATAATGTGGTAACAAGTTATAACGCTGCTGGTGAAACAAGCGAAACCTTTAAAAAATTAAACACCAATCTTTATAAATCAATGTGGCAATCACAGTTCTTGTCAGGTATTATGATGCCGCTTATGATTTTCGTTGGGAACTTTGGTTATGTTATGGTCTGTGTGGTTGGTGCCGTTAAAGTTATCAATGGTGATATTACCATGGGGGATGTGGTTGCCTTTATGACTTATATTCGTATCTTCTCACAACCATTGTCACAAATTGCGCAAGCTTTCACACAAATGCAATCAGCAACAGCTGCCATGAGCCGTGTCTTTGAATTCCTTGAAGAAGATGAAATGGAAGATGAGTCTGATAAGGAACGTCAACTTAGTGATGTTAATGGTGAAGTTACCTTTGATAATGTTTTCTTTGGTTATTCTAAGGATAAAACAATTATCCATGATTTCTCCGCTGTGGCGAAACCTGGTCAGAAAGTTGCCATTGTTGGACCAACAGGCGCTGGTAAAACAACCATTGTTAACCTGCTCATGAAATTCTATGAAATCGATAAAGGTCAAATCACTATTGATGGTGTGGATACACGTTTGATGACACGTGAAGAAGTGCATGACCAATTCTCAATGGTGCTTCAAGATACGTGGTTGTTTGAAGGAACAATCAAAGAAAACTTGATTTACAATCAAGAAAATATTACAGACGAACAAGTTATTGCAGCGGCTAAGGCTGTTGGTGTTCATCACTTTATCATGACACTTCCAAAAGGTTATGACACTTATCTTGATGATTCTGTAACACTTTCAATTGGTCAAAAACAACTCTTGACGATTGCGCGTGCTCTTTTGAAAGATTCACCGCTCCTTATTTTGGACGAAGCAACGTCATCAGTTGATACACGTACTGAAGAATTGATTCAAAAAGCCATGGATAAATTGATGGAAGGTCGTACATCATTTGTTATCGCTCACCGTTTGTCAACGATTAGAAACGCTGACCTTATCCTTGTGATGAAAGATGGTAACATCATCGAACAAGGCAATCACGATGATTTGATGCAACAAGGCGGATTCTATGCTGACCTCTACAACTCACAATTTGAAGTAGCTTAAAATTAAAACGAGTCTGGGACAACGTGCTCAGCCTCGTTTTTTGTTGTTTACATATTCTAGTTAAAAGATTTTAGAAAGTTAGGCAAGTACCTAGCTTTTTCTTTTGTTTTTATTTTGTAATGGCATTTATATAACTTGCAATCAATTTGTAAAGCAAAAGTGGCATTTGTTTAGGAATTGAAAAATAGTCAAAATATTTGACTATTTTTGGTGGGTATGACATAATAATGGGAAATTATTGAAAACGTCTAAAAGGAGGGAAGAAAGTGAAAGCTGTTGTTGTCAGAAAAGCAGGAGATAGTAATGTTTTAGAGCTGATTCAGGTTGACAAACCGCAAGTAAAATCAGGCTGGTCCTTGGTGAAGGCTATGGGATTTGGTATTAATCGTTCTGAAATTTTTACCAGACAAGGTTTGTCGCCGAGTGTCACCTTTCCAAGGATTCTTGGGATAGAATGTGTTGGCGTCATTGAAGAGACGACGGACGAGCAACGTTTGCCAGTTGGTCAAAAAATCATTTCGATTATGGGAGAAATGGGACGTGATTTTGATGGATCGTATGCTGAATATGTCCCTTTGCCAAATGAGCAGATTTATCCTATCTCAACGCAGTTGGATTGGGCAACATTGGCGACGATTCCAGAGACTTATTATACTGCCTTTGGTGCTTATCAAAATTTAAAAATCACCTCCCGTGATACGGTTTTGGTGCGTGCTGGTGCTAGTGGTATCGGGACGGCTTTTGTGAAATTGGTAAAAGCTAAATTTCCTGACGTGAACGTCTATGCAAGTGTGCGCAATACTGCTAAAAAAGCGCAGCTTTTGGACGCTGGATATGATGATTTGGTTATTGATGATAATGGTGTGCTAAAGACGGATGTGACATTCACGAAAATCTTAGAATTAGTTGGACCTGCTACCATCAAAGACAGTCTAGGGCATTTGCAAGAAAACGGAATTATTTGTTCCTGCGGTCAATTGGGACGAAAATGGTATCTGGAAGAATTTGATCCAATTATGGAACTTAAAAATAATGTCTATTTGACAACATTTTATTCAGGCAATGTTTCACAAGATAAGATTCAGAAAATGTTAGCTTATATTGAGAAAGAACAAGTAGATGTTCGCCCTGAGCGCGTATTTGATTTGGATAGTATCCAAGCTGCACATGATTATCTTGATAGTGTTGCAGCATTTGGCAAGGTCATTGTTTTAAATAAGGAGGAAAATTTTAGTGATAAGTAATGCAAAAAAATACGCTCGTTTGCGTGATGAGCAATTTTCCCTCTATGAAAGCTACGCTAAAAAGCATGGGCTAAATAGTAAATCGTTATTAGTTTTTATGTGGATTTATCATAATCCACATGGAATGACACAGGAGAGCATTGCAAAACGAACATTTTCAACGAAACAAGTGATTCAAGCAATTGTTAAAACTTATATGAAAAAAGGAATATTATATTTGGAGCCTTCTCGAATTGACAGGCGCAAGAAGTTGATTCGTTTAACTGAAACAGGTCAGCAGTTTGCTGCTGAATTATTGGATCCGTTAGCAGATTTTGAAGCGCAAGCAATGAGCGCTTTGACTTTGGAAGAACAGGAAGTTTTATTGTCAGCGACAGCGATGTTCACTGATAGGTTAACAGAACTTTTAGAAAGTCATCAGGTAAAGGAACATGTTAAATGATATAGCTGCATATTTTGCAGATAATGGAAATACTTATTTAGGATACGTTTGGCAACACATTAGCCTAAGTTTCGAGGCTTTGGTGATTGCCTTAATCATCGCTCTACCACTTGGCTATTTTTCTTATGAAAAGCCGTTTGTACGACAATTGTCAACGCTTTTGACGCAAGGGCTACGCGTTATTCCAAGCCTTGGAATCTTATTTATTTTGATTCCATTCATTGGAGTGGGGCGCTTACCTGCCTTGATTGCTTTAGTGATTTTGGGAATACCACCCATTTTATTAAATACGATTGTTGGGGTTGCGTCGGTTTCAGAAAATTTGCTAGAAACAGCTTTGGGACTTGGTATGACAAGGTCGCAATTATTAACAAAAGTCCAGTTTCCGTTAGCTCTGCCACATATTTTAAATGGCATTAAATTGGCATTGGTGGAAATTATTGCTAGCGCAACCTTGGCGACCTATATTGGAGCAGGTGGACTTGGTACTTTGATTTTTACAGGATTAGGACTTTATCGTTATGATTTATTGCTAATTGGTGGTGGTTCGGTTGCGATATTGTCGTTCCTTAGTATGATTATTTTTGATTTAAGCATAAAAGGAGTAGAACATTATGAAAAATAAAAAGGTGATTTCAGGAGCGTTACTGGTAGTCATTTTGGTGGCAATTGTTGGTGGGATTTGGGCGTGGCGCAATAATCAATCTTCTGAAGTGCAGCAATCGTCAACCACTATTCGTGTGGGGTCGAAAGATTTTACGGAAAATCTAGTCATTGCTGAAATTTATGCGCTTGCGCTTGAGGACAATGGTTATACCGTCGAGCGTGTGTCAAATATTTCAAGTTCTTTGATTCATAATTCAATTGTCAATGATGAGATTGACTTATATCCAGAATATACAGGAACTGGTTTGCTGTCAGTTTTGGGTGAGGATATGGAAACAGACCCAGAGAAAGTTTATAAGACTGTCAAAAAAGAGTATGAGGAACAATTTAACCTGACTTGGCTTGATTACGCGTCAGCAAATGATAGCCAAGGTTTGGTTATTCGTACGGAAGTCGCCAATTCACTCAACATCAAGACGATTTCTGATTTGCAAGCTCATGCTAGTGAATTGCGCTTTGCTTCACAAGGGGAATTTGATGAACGTGAAGATGGTTTACTAGGACTTGAAAAGACTTATGGTACCTTTAACTGGCAATCTTCGAAGGTGTATGATAATAGTTTGAAATACAGTGTTCTTGAAAATGATGAGGCAGATGTAACGCCAGCTTACACGACCGAAGGTCAGTTGGTTAGTACGGATAAATTCACATTATTGGAAGATGATAAACAGTTCTGGCCACCTTATAATTTAGCGCCCGTTGTGCGAGATAATATTTTGGATGACAATCCAGATATTAAAACCATTTTAAATAATATTTCGGCAAAACTTGATACTGAAACAGTTACGGAACTTAATGCTAAAGTGGATGTTGACGGTCAAGAATATACAGATGTCGCGAAAGAATACTACGATAGCATAAAAGGTTAGAAAGATAGATTTATGACAGAAAAGACAATGATTCAATTTGAGCATGTGAGCAAAGTTTATGGTGATAAAACGGTTGTTAATGATATTAACTTAACCATTGAAAATGGCGAATTTATCACAATTTTGGGAACATCAGGTTCTGGTAAGACAACCATGCTAAAAATGATTAACAAGCTGATTGAACCAACGTCAGGGACGATTTTCTTTGCTGGGCAAGATATTGAGCAGATGGATTCCGTTAGCCTTCGTCGTCAGATTGGTTACGTTGTCCAACAAATCGGCTTATTTCCACATATGACGGTTGCTGAAAATATTGCAACTGTTCCCAAGTTATTGGGCTGGGATAAGGAACGCATTGAAAATCGTGTGGGAGAACTTTTAGATTTGGTGCAATTGCCTGCAGTGGATTACGGCGAACGTTATCCGAGTGAATTATCTGGTGGTCAGCAGCAGCGGATAGGTGTTGCGCGTGCTTTAGCTGCTGACCCTGATGTCATGTTATTTGATGAACCATTTGGTGCCATTGATGCCATTACTCGTAATGATTTACAAGAGGAATTGCAAGCGATTCATCAGAAATTAAGTCAAAAGACATTTGTTTTTATCACTCACGATATTTATGAGGCATTTAAACTGGGAACACGCGTGGTTATCATGGATAATGGTACCATTTGCCAGTTTGACACACCAGAAAATATTATCAAAAATCCAGGAAATGAATTTGTTCAAAGATTGATAACAACTGCGCAGGAACAAGAAAAACTGTGGAGGGCTAGCTATGATTGATTATTTTAAGACATCTTCTGATAAGTTAATCACGGCGCTCATTGAACATATTGAATTGACGAGCTTTTCCCTACTGTTTGCTTTGTTATTTGCTAGTGTCATCACGGTAATTTTGCTGTTTTACCCTAAAATAAGGCTGGCTTCTGTTTACGTCTTATCGCTATTGTACGCCATTCCGAGTTTTGCGCTATTTACCTTGTTGATTCCCGTGACAGGTCTGGGGACGCGAACAGCCATAATAGTTTTGGTAATCTATGCACAATATACGTTAGTTCGCACATTTTTAGCAGGATTGACACAAGTTGATGACAGTATTGTTGAAGCGGCGACTGGTATGGGGATGACAAGGTGGCAAATATTAGCAAAAATTCAGTTGCCATTGGCGCAATCCTCTATTTTTGCAGGATTACGTTTGGCAGCAAGTTCAATGATTGCTATCGCAACAATTGCCTCAACGATTAATGCAGGCGGTCTAGGTAGTATTTTGTTTGACGGACTCCGCACAATGAGTTTGCCTAAATTGCTTTGGGGTATCATTTTGACTGTTGCCCTAAGCTTATTAGTCAACCTCATCTTGTATCTTGTTGAAGAATTAGTCAAGAACGAAAGCGTGAGTTAATGCGTCTTGCAATAATAAGAACACAAACCAAGAAGTTGGGCATTTTGCTCAACTTTTTAGCTCTTAAAAATGCCCCTTTTAGCTTCTTATAAGGAATTTTGTTATAATGAAACTATCATCTAGTTAGGAAAAGTTATGACAGATATGATTTATGGAGAATATGCGGATTACCTGCCTTTGATTTTGGAGGACTTTAGTCAGCGTATTCGCAAGAAAAATGATGAGGTTAAAAAAGAGACTGGTTATAAGTTGTTTGAACATTTTATCGCTCGCGTTAAGACACCTGAAAGTATGACAGAGAAGTGTCAACGCAAAAATCTTCCAGTAACAACCGAGTCTGCCTTGAAAAAAGTGCGTGATAGTATTGGTCTGAGGATAATATGTGGTTTTGTTGATGATATTTATACTTTAGTGGACCTTATCCGTTCTTTTGATGATTGCACCATTGTTGCTGAGAAAGATTACATCAAAAATGCGAAACCAAATGGTTATCGTTCTTACCATTTGATAGTAGAGGTTGTGACGCCTTATCCTGATTGTTTGGGAAATAGGCAGGGATCATATTTTATTGAAATACAGCTTCGTACCATTGCTATGGATTCTTGGGCTAGTTTGGAACATCAAATGAAGTATAAGCATGATATTAAAGACCCAAAACGGATTGTCCGTGAGCTCAAACGCTGCGCAGATGAATTAGCGTCTTGTGATTTGACCATGCAAACCATTCGAAACCTCATCCAAGAAAGCTCCCAAGATTAATGAATATGAGCTACGATAGGAGATAGCATATGAAAATATTAGTTGCAGAAGATGAAATTCAAATGAATCGTGTGTTGACTACGGCGTTAACCCATGAAGGTTATGATGTGGATTCGGTTTATGATGGACAGGCAGCTATTGATATGGCAACTGAAAATGCCTATGACGTTATGGTCATGGACATTATGATGCCTGTCAAATCTGGCATCGAAGCTGTGCAAGAAATTCGTCAAACAGGCAACCAGTCACACATTATTATGTTGACTGCCATGGCTGAAGTTGATGACCGTGTGACAGGCTTAGATGCTGGAGCAGATGATTATTTGACCAAACCCTTTTCATTAAAAGAACTATTAGCGCGTTTGCGGTCGATGTCACGTCGTGTGGATACCAATTTCACGTCTAATATTTTGACCGTTGGAACAGTTACTTTGAATGTTGGTGAGCAGGAACTTGTCAGTCAAAACACTATTCGCCTAGCAGGGAAAGAATCTAAAATGCTGGAATTCTTCATGCTCAATGCAGGTAAGAAACTATCAACCGACCAGATTTTTAACCATGTTTGGGCAAATGACAAAGATGACCCAGAGATTGATAATGGCTATGTTTTTATCTACGTTTCCTACCTTCGTCAAAAATTGAAATCAATTGGTGCAAATGTAGTGATTGAGGGCGAGGAAATGGGTGGTTATGAGTTGAAAGAATTGTAGGTGATGCCATGTTTCGAAAATTAAGGCTTCGTTTTATTGCGATTACCTCTTTAGCAATTCTGATTGTATTGTTTTCAGTGGTTGGGGTGCTCAATTCTGCCCGTCACATTCAAAAGGTAAATGAAATCAACAAGATTTTAACCTTGATTTCAGATAATGGCGGAACCTTTCCAAGCGTCTCCAAAGTAACTAGTGAATTGGGTGATACTGTTTCTGTCGATACGCTCTTTCAATATCGGTATTTTAGTGCTGTTGTTGATAAGGATGGCAATATCACTTCGTTAAATTTGAGCAGTATTTCTGATTTGACCAATGAGCAAGTGGAAAATTACCTGATTAAGATTAATAAATCAGGTGATACGAGAGGTGATTTTCGTTACAGTAATCACACCTATTCTTATCTTGTAACGGACGAATCAGATGATTCGACATTGATTGTGGTCTTGGACTCAACAAATCAAGTCGAGGAAAATATGACACTAGTTCATCTTTCCTTATGGATGTCAGGGGTTAGTTTTGCCTTCTTTGTTCTCATGGTTTCTATTTTTTCTGGTAGGGTTATTGAGCCTTTTATCCGAAATTATGAACGGCAACGTCGTTTTATCACGAATGCTGGTCATGAATTAAAGACACCTTTGGCGATTATTTCGGCTAATAATGAATTGGTTGAGATGATGAACGGTGAATCAGAATGGACAAAAAGTACCAACGACCAAGTTGAACGTATGACTGGCTTGATTAATAGTTTGGTGGCTATGGCCCGCTTGGAAGAACAACCTGAAGTAGTATTGACTGATTTGAATTTTTCAGCAATTGCTGAAGATGCTGCCGAGGACTTTAAGGGTCCTGTCATCAAAGACGGCAAGCAATTTATTATGGAAATTCAACCTGATATTCATGTCAAAGCAGAAGAAAAATCACTTTTTGAATTGGTGACCCTTTTGGTTGATAATGCCAACAAATATTGTGATGCAGGAGGAACGGTCTCAGTTAAATTAAGCAAAGCTAATCGCCTCTCAAAAGCACGTTTGGAAATTTCCAATACCTACGTCGAAGGCAAGAACGTTGATTATAGCAAATTCTTTGAACGTTTTTACCGTGAAGATGAATCACATAATAACAAAAAATCAGGTTATGGTATCGGATTGTCAATGGCACAGACCATGGTTAAACTCTTCAAAGGAAGCATTAGCGTTTCTTATAGCGGAGATACCATTACATTCTTAGTAAGTTTGTAGGGGCGAAAACTCTAAAGCTGATTTGCAAGTAGAGTAAGCAACACTCTAATAACTTACTTTCTCCTGTTCAAAACTCGTTAACATCAACAAAAGACGATTTCCGTTTGGAAGTCGTCTTGTTTTACTATTGTATATAAACTCGTTTTCTGACTTACAAGCCCAATAAGCGTTGGACGTGTTCTGGGCTTTCATTTGGTCCGTAGTTGTTTGGAAAACGGTCGAGTGCCTGAATTTGCTTGATGTCATCTGGTGTGAGTTCAAAATCAAAAATATCAAAGTTTTCTTTCATGCGTTCTAAGTGAACGGATTTTGGAATGGTAAGGATATCGTTTTGAACTTGCCAACGTAGAATGACTTGTGCCACAGTCTTGCCATGTTTTTCAGCTATGCTATTGAGCGTAGCGTCCCTAAAAATATTATCTTCTCCACGGTTGAAAGGGCTCCAAGCTTGGGTAGCTATGCCAAATTGGGCATTGGCAGCTTGAATGATAGGGTGTTGTTTGTAGGGGTGAAGCTCAATTTGGTTGAGTGCTGGCACAACTTCGGTATTGAGCGCAAAATCTGTTAAACGTCCAGTAGAGAAGTTAGAAACCCCAATAGCACGGATATATCCTTCCTTATAAAGCTCAATCATCGCACGCCAAGCGCCATGAGTATCACCATATGGTTGATGAATGAGATAAAGGTCAAGGTAATCAGTATCCAGTTTGCGTAGCGTTTCCTCAAAAGCCTTTTTTGTTTCGGTATAACCAAGGTGGTCAATCCAGACTTTACTAGTCAGAAAGACATCTTCACGTGAAAGACTAGAAGCCTTCATCGCACGCCCGACAGCTTCTTCATTTTTATAAATAGCGGCAGTATCAATTAAACGGTAGCCCACCTCAAGGGCGTTTTCGACTGATTCTTGGCATTGTGCTTGGTCGAAAATTTGCCAAACACCAAAGCCTAAAACAGGGATTTGGATACCATTATTTAACGTTTTAAAATTCATAATGTTTCCTCCTTAGTTTTATTTTAGCACAAAAGAAAGCAAAATAATGGTATGAAGATTGCTTTATCAGTTTGCTTCAGGAAAGTCATTGAGGCTTTTCTTGATTTCTTGAATAAAGGCTGTTCCAATTTTTGAAACTTTTTTCTTTTTATTGGTCACATATCCAAGGGTATGTTTAGGACTATCTTGTAGAGGAATGAGGACAATTTGGTTACGAACGAAGCTATTTACAATTCCAAGACCAGAGGCGTAGGCGTCTGTTGCACAAAGTAAATTCATGACTGTTCCACGGTCATTGCTATAGAGCACGTGCTGTGTATTGTGAATTTGTAAGGCATCCTCGTCAAAATTCAAACCTGATTGTTCCTGACGGAAGCGAATTTGGTCGTAACCTTTTAAGTCGCTTTCAGAAATGACATCCTTATGTGCCAATGGGTGATTGCGTCTAAGAAAAACACGTGTTGGAAAATCACCCAAAGACGTAAATTCCAAATCATGGTGTTCCAGGGAAGATTCCAAAATATGCTTATTTTCGTCATCCAGATAAATAATACCCAAATCAGCTTCAAAACGAGCAACACTTTCTAAAATTTTCTTAGTGGTCGTTTCAATCGTTTGAAATTCTTGATAATCTTGATTGAATTCTTGGGCAACCTTTACCAACGGAATTGACAAGAAATCATAATGATGCGATGCTACCGTGAAACTCTTTTTAAATTGGTCATGGTAACGTTGCTCAAGCAAATCAAGCTCACCGATAATACGTTTGGCATATTTCAAAAAATCATAGCCATCTTCAGTTAAGCGCGTGCCTGTATTGGAACGTGTGAACAGTTGAACCCCTAATTCATTTTCTAAATCCTTAATAGAACTTGATAAATTGGGTTGAGTCATAAATAATTCCTTAGCTGCCTGACTAAAAGAACCTACACGAGCGACTGCTTCAACATAACGACATTGTTGAAAATTCATAAAACCTCATCCCTTCTTCATAATAGTTGTTGTCATTATAGCAAAAATAAGATTAAAAAATCAGTAAATTTCTGATAGAAAAAAATAAAGCCGTGATAAGATTTTTGTATAACCTGTCATTAGTTTTCTAGATTATAAGCAGATTTTATGGATAATAATAAAAAATTTAGATTATACGAATGAAAAGAGACGTGGTAAGATAGGATTACTAAAAATCTTGAAGGAAGACGTGTCTATGATAGTAACCGAAAAGCAGTTAAGAAACATTTCAATAGTAACACTAATCATTTTTATCTTATCTCTTCTTATTTTTTGAAAATATCTCCTTTTAACCCATTGATTTCTGATTACCAGAGATCTGAAATCACGAAAGAAGATTTACAGTATCTTAATTGCTTAAAAAGTTTGACACATTTGCCTTGAAGATAAAAAGTCAGTCGAGAGAATATCTTGACTGGCTTTTTCTTTGGTTTTTGCTATAAGCAAATCTTATGGCTATTCATAAAAAATATAGATTTTTCAAGTATAAAAATGCATGATAGTATAATTGTCATACCAAAAGCAAAGGAGAAACAGATTATGACAACAAAGAGAGAATGGGTTTTAAAAGCATTTAAAAATGAAAAAGTCGACAAAGTTCCTGTCGGATTTTGGTATCATTTCACAACGGATGATGAAAGAGGCGACGGTTTTAATCCTGAGATTTTCAATAAAAATATCGCAGGACATAAAAAATTCGTTTCAGACGTCAATCCAGATTTTGTCAAGGTGATGAGTGATGGCTTCTTCACTTATCCTAATGAACAAATTCATCAAGGTGTCACTTCTATCAAAGAATTAGAAGGAATTGTCTCTATCGGTGAAAATCATCCTTGGATTACACAACAAGTTGAATTAGCCAAAAAAATACGTGAAGATTTCCCAGAAGATATTGCTTCTTTCTATAATATTTTTGCTCCTGTGACTTATTTGAAGTGGCAATTGGCAGGAAAAGGTGGCAATGGTGATGAAATCATTGAAAACTTTATCAAGGAAGATGCTGAGTTGACTAAAGAAGTTTTGGACGTGGTTGCTGGCGACATTGGCATCCTAACAAAATGTTTAATTAAAGAAGCAGGAGTTGACGGTATTTACCTCAGCGTTCAAAATTTGCAAGATTCACGTTCAAGCAAAGAAGAATACAACCAAGTGATTAAACCAGGTGAGCTTCACATTTTGAATCGTGCGATTTCTGCTGGTGGTACGAATATTCTTCACATCTGTGGTTATGAAGGCGCAACAAATGACATTATGTATTACACAGATTATCCCGCAGATGTCATTAACTGGGCAGTTGAATTGGAAGGTGTCAGCTTATCAGAAGGACGTCAATTGTTCGGTGGCAAAACAGTTCTTGGTGGCTTTGAAAATACTGAAAAAGGTTTATTATACCTTGGCAGTAAAGAAGCTATTCAAGGAAAAGTCAAAGAATTGCTTGATGAAGCAGGACGTCAAGGCGTTGTGATTGGAGCAGATTGTACCGTACCAAGTGATATTTCGTCAAAACGTATTGATTGGGTGAAAGAAGCAGTTGCTTTATGAGTTTTTAGGAAAAGGAGTGGATGTATATGAGTAAGAAAAAATGGATTGTTGCTGGTGGAATTGTTGTAGCGCTTGTTGCAGCGACAGTAATTGGACGTCAATTAACAGGTAAGACGACCGCAAGTGCTCAAAGCTCATCTGGCGATTCAGACAAGGTGACTACCCTTCAAGTCGCTCATACACAAAACTATGTGCCATACGATTATGTCGATGAAAATGGTGAAAGTGACGGATTTGAAGTTGCTGTTTTGAAAGCCGTTGATAAAAAATTGAAAAATTATAAATTCGAATACACAGGAACAAGTGACGAAGATTTGCTGATTGGTCTTGAATCTGGAAAATACGATATTGGTGTCAAAGGTGCATGGTACACTGCTGAACGTGCTGAAAAATTTGTGATTCCAGACGAAGCCATTGGTGCTAGTGTGATTGGCTTTGCCATTCGTAAAGAAGATGAATCAAAATACACAGATATCGATTCATTTGCTAATAGCGGTGGTAAACTCGTTCCAATTTCACCACAAAATGCTCAATATAATGTGATTCAAGAGTACAATAAAACAGCTAAAAATCCGATTGAATTGATAGAATCAGAAAGTTTCTCTGTTGCGGATGCCTATGCTTGGGTTCTTGAAGGACGTTACGATGCTTATTTCTCAATCAAGTTGTCATTTGAAGAAGCTGTTCAAGACGAAGATGGTGCTTATCATCAATATGCTGACCAATTAACATGGTTCCCATATAAAGGCATTGAAACTTATCCATTGATTCATAAAAATGCTACTAATGAAGCCTTTGCCGAAGAATATGATAAAGCTATTAAAGAGTTGAAAGAGGACGGTACAATCGCAAAACTTTCTGAAAAATACTTTGGAGAAGATGTCTTTAGTTACGTCACAGACTAGGAGATGCCTATGGTTTCTTATGAACCGTCTCGTGTGATAACATTTCTTCCGGAAATTTTATCAGCTTTACCTCTGACTTTATGGGTTTTAGTATTGACCATTTTATTTGGAAGCCTGTTAGGACTGTTTTTGGCTTGGTCACAGTTGTCAGGTGAAAAAAGCTTACCCTCTTTTGCAAGAGGATATGTCTTTATTTTAAGATGTACGCCCCCTATTGTGCTTATCTTTTTGGTTTTTTATGGTTTACCTCGTTTTTTAGAATGGTGGTTAGGCATCGATGTCAATGGTTGGTCTCGTTCAGTGTTTGTTATTTTAGCGATGACATTGTTGTTTGCAGCTAGTATCTCAGAAGTTTTTAAATCCTCTTATCAAGCACTTCCTAAAGGTCAATTAGAAGCAGGGCTTAGTATTGGTTTAACAGATTATCAGACATTTGTCAGAATCCTTTTGCCACAGGCGTTTCGGATTGCACTCCCCAATATCACGACAGCGATTATTAATCTATTAAAAGACATTGCTTTAGCCTATACGATTGGTCTAGTTGATTTAATGGGTGCTGGAAATTTGGTTATTTCACGAAATCTGGGCAATTATTCGCTTGAAACCTATACAGCGGTTGCCATTATTTACTGGGTTTTAGCGTTAATTTTAGCTGTTGGAACACATTTCATTGAAAATGAGTTAGACACGACACGAGGTTAAGGAGGGATTATGGATTTTTCTTACATTTTAGAAACATTTGTCAAAACTCTTTCTGGGATTCCAGTAACCTTGGGAATTATGGTTATTTCCATTCTTTTGAGTTTCTTTCCAGCTCTTTTTCTAGCTTTAGGGCGGATTTATAAGGTGAAAGGTGTTACGGGATTTTCAGTTATTTATCTCGCCTTTATTCGTTCGACTCCAGCTATTTTACTGATTTTATTTTTTTATAGTCTTTTTCCAAGTTTGATTAACCAGCTATTGAAAGCCACAGGTTTTAATATTTTTGACATTAATCCTATTTATTACGCTTACATTATTTTTGGGCTTATGACTACTGGAAGCCTATCTGAGATTATCCGCTCTGCCATTTTAACGGTTGATAAAGGACAGTTAGAAGCTGCACAGGCGCTTGGGCTTTCGACCAGTCAAGCTTATATTAGAATAGTTTTTCCGCAAGCTATTCGTCAGGCGCTACCAAATCTTTGCAACTTGGTGATTAATCTCGTCAAGGGGACCTCTCTTGTTTTTGTGATGACGGTGAAAGATATCACAGCGATTGCTAAGATTGAAGCTGCTTATGGTTACCATTATTTTGAATCCTATTTTGTTATTTTCATTATTTATATTATGATTTGTGGACTTATTCAATACGGTTTTAAATTTTTAGAAAAACGTGCTCAAATTGTTTGAGGTCAAGTTAGGAGTTTTCTATGTTATCAGTTAAAAATATCGAAAAATCATTTGGAGATAAAAAAGTTTTAGACGGGATTAGTTTGACAGTCAATCAAGGTGATGTTGTTGTCATCTTGGGACCTTCGGGTTCAGGAAAAACAACTTTCTTGCGGTCTCTTAATTATCTTGAAAAAGCTGATGCTGGGGAGTTGATACTAGATGGCAAGACCTACGATTTGGCAAAAATCAGTCGCAAGGATGTCCTTGAAATTCGCAAAAAAACAGCCTTTGTTTTCCAAAATTATAATTTATTTGCTAACAAAACGGCTATTGAAAATATTTTGGAAGGATTAGTCATTGCTCGCAAGATTCCAAAAGAAGAAGCTATCCCAATTGCTGAAAATGCGCTGAAAAAAGTTGGGCTTTTAGAGAAAAAAGACTACTATCCTAGTCAATTGTCTGGTGGGCAACAGCAACGGATTGGAATTGCGCGTGCTATCGCTGTGAAACCTGATGTCATTTTATTTGACGAGCCGACATCTGCTCTTGACCCAGAATTGATTGGAGATGTTCTTGATGTCATGAAAGAATTAGCCCAAGAAGGGGTCACTATGGTAGTCGTCACTCACGAAATGAGCTTTGCGCGTGATGTGGCAACACATGTCATCTTTATGGAAGGCGGACACATTATCGAAGAAGGCGACCCAAAAGAATTCTTCAGCAAACCAAAAGAAGAACGCACCAAACAATTCTTAACCCGCATCATCCCAGAACTCAATATAGACCCAGTGATTTAAACCAGTCCTTGACTGGTTTTTCTATTTTTTTATGATAAGGGCTAACATTTTCCAGTAAAAGTCGCTTTTTTTGTGGAACAATGATAAAATGGAGTGTAAACTAAAAATTGTAAGAGAAGAGCATGACTAAGAAAATTGGCGTCGGTAAGGCGCATAGTAAGATTATTTGGATGGGTGAACATTCCGTTGTTTATGGTTATCCTGCCATTGCGATTCCGCTTCAAGGAATTAAGGTTGAATGTCATATTTATCCAGCTGAAGAAAAGATTCACTTTGATTTTTATGATACGTTATCAACTGCCGTTTATGCGGCGTTAGAGTACCTAAATCACACAGATGTTTCCATTACCTATGCGATTCGTTCTGAAATTCCACAAAAACGTGGCATGGGGTCATCAGCAGCGGTTTCTATCGCAGCTATCCGTGCTGTTTTTGATTATTTTGAGCAAAGCATTGATATGAATACTCTGGAAATTTTGGTGAATAAAGCAGAGATTATTGCACATTCAAATCCAAGTGGGCTTGATGCCAAGACTTGTTTGAGTGATAAAGCTATTACTTTTATCCGTAACATCGGTTTTAGTACCCTTGATTTAGATTTGGATGCTTATTTGGTTATTGCAGATACAGGAATTTATGGTAATACGCGTGAAGCTGTTGAGAAGGTTGCTCAAGCAGAAGAGGCTAATTTACCACATCTAGCAGCCCTTGGCGACTTAACCGAAATTGTTCAAAAAGCTATTCAAGACAAAGATATTCAAAAAATTGGTCACATGATGACCAAAGCACACGCTCATTTACAAGCTATTGGTGTCAGCATTGACGTTGCCGACCAACTGGTTAAGCTTTCTTTGGAAAATGGTGCCCTTGGAACCAAGATGAGTGGTGGCGGACTTGGAGGCTGTATTATTGCCCTTGCAAGTACCAAAGCTGACGCAGAAAAAATAAGTAACGCATTAAAAGAAGGAGGAGCGGTTCAAACGTGGATCGAAAAATTGTAACGGTAAAATCATATGCCAACATTGCTATTATCAAATACTGGGGGAAAGCTGACGCTATCAAGATGATTCCAGCAACTAGCAGTATTTCTTTGACTCTGGAAAATATGTTTACCACAACAACTGTTTCTTTTTTACCACAATCGGTTGGTCATGATGAATTTTACATCAATGGTGTCTTGCAAGATGAAAAAGAACACGCAAAAATTTCTGCCATTATCGACCAATACCGTGGTGGACGTTCCGAATTTGTCAAAGTTGAAACTAGCAATAACATGCCAACCGCTGCAGGTTTATCATCAAGTTCAAGTGGACTTTCAGCGCTTGTAAAGGCTTGTAATGAACTTTTCGAAACTGGCTTAAATCAATCAGAGTTGGCACAAAAAGCCAAATTTGCTTCAGGCTCATCATCACGTTCATTCTTTGGACCGATTGCTGCGTGGGATAAAGACAGCGGAGATATTTATCCAGTGCAAACCAATCTCAAATTAGCAATGATTATGCTTGTTTTAAGCGATAGCAAGAAACCAATTTCTAGTCGTGAAGGCATGAAACGCTGTGCTGAAACGTCAACAACTTTTGCGGATTGGGTTAAACAATCTGAGCAAGATTATAAGGATATGCTTGCTTATTTGGAAGCCAATGATTTTGAAAAAGTTGGAGAATTGACAGAACGCAATGCACTTGCCATGCACGATACTAATACACACGCTAATCCACCATTCAATTATTTGACAAATGAGACCTATACAGCTATGGATTTTGTTAAATCGTTGCGCGCTCAAGGTGAAAAATGCTATTTCACAATGGATGCAGGTCCAAATGTTAAAGTTCTTTGTTTGGAAGAAGATTTAGAGCGCTTAACAAAACGTTTTGAAGAAAACTATCGTGTGATTGCATCACGTACTAAGGTGTTACCAGATGAAAACGATTAGTGTGCAGACAGGTGGAAAGCTCTATATTGCAGGCGAATATGCCATACTAACCCCTGGGCAAACTGCTATTTTGAAAAATATTCCCATTCCTATGACAGCGATAGTCAAAGAAGCCGAAAAAATTTCCCTTTTTTCAGATATGTTTGACTACGCTACTGATATGACAGCGGATAAGAATTATGCGCTCATTCAGCAAACCATTGTCACTCTGGCTACTTACCTTGACAAATCTTTGCATGATTTACCAGCATTTAAACTCGATATTACTGGAAAGTTAGAGCGTGACGGTAAGAAATTTGGCATTGGGTCAAGTGGTTCAGTGACGGTGTTAACGCTCAAAGCCTTGTCCGCATTTTATGAGCTAAAGTTATCAGCGGATACCATTTTCAAGCTTGCTTCCTATACGCTTTTAAAACTGGGGGACAATGGTTCTATGGGCGACATAGCTTGTATTGCTTACGATGATTTGGTGGCTTTCACCTCTTTTGACCGTCAAAAAGTGTCAACGTGGATTGCAACAGAAGACATCAAAACTGTACTTGCTAAAGACTGGGGCTATCGTATCGAAATCATCAAACCTGCGTTACTATGTGACTTCTTGGTAGGCTGGACAAAACAACCGTCCATTTCAAAAGATATGATTAATTTAGTCAAATCGGCCATTACAAGAGCGTTTCTTGAGGATACAGAAAGAAATGTTCAAATCTGTAAGCAAGCCCTTCAAACAGGTGATAAGATGGCTGTTAAGGCAAGCCTGCAAAAAGTTAGTGATTTGTTGCTCGGTTTAAGCTCAGCTATTTACAACGACAAGTTAAAGGCGTTGAAATCTGCTGAAAAAGGTTTAGATGTCATTGCAAAATCATCTGGCTCAGGCGGAGGCGACTGTGGTATTGCAATATCATTCTCAGAAAGCGACAGCCACGAACTCGCCCAACGTTGGCAGAAAGCTGGTATTGAAATACTATATCAAGAAAGATTAAGTGATGAAAGATAAATTAAGTTTAGTCAGACCAATTTGGATTGAGGTAACCAAGAATGATTAATCGCAAAGATGAACACATTAAGTACGCTTTAAAATATCAATCTCCTTATAATTCTTTTGACGATATGGAGTTGATTCATCATTCTCTTCCTGATTATGATTTAAGTGAGATTGATTTGCACACCCATTTTGCGGAGCGTGATTTTGAGTTTCCTTTTTATATCAATGCCATGACGGGCGGTTCAGAAAAAGGCAGAGCTGTTAATCAAAAATTGGCTCAAATTGCACAAGCAACGGGGCTTGTTATGGTTACAGGCTCCTACAGTGCTGCGCTGAAAAATCCTCATGATGATTCTTATCCTAGCAAAGAAGAATTTCCAGAGTTGCTGCTAGCGACTAATATCGGAATTGACAAACCTTATGAATTAGGGTTACAAACCATTCACGAAATGCAGCCCATTTTTCTCCAAATTCATGTCAATCTGATGCAGGAGCTTTTAATGCCAGAAGGTGAACGTGAGTTTCGCCAATGGAAAGAAAATCTCGCCGATTATGCCACAAAAATGCCAGCTCCTGTCATTCTTAAAGAAGTCGGCTTTGGCATGGATTTAAAAACAATTGAAATGGCTCACAAGTTAGGTATTAAAACTGTTGATATTTCAGGACGTGGTGGCACAAGTTTTGCCTATATTGAAAATCAACGAGGGCATAATCGTTCTTATCTCGATGAGTGGGGACAAAGCACGGTTCAAACGCTGTTGAATGCTCAGCCGATGATTGATAAGATTGAAATCTTGGCATCTGGCGGCGTTCGTCATCCTTTGGATATTGTAAAATGCTTGGTTTTAGGAGCAAAAGCGGTAGGATTATCGCGAGCAATCCTAGAACTTGTCGAAAAATATTCTGTTGAAGAAGTCATCACAATCATTAATGGCTGGAAAGACGACTTGCGCCTCATCATGTGTGCTCTGAATTGCAAAACAATTGCCGAACTTAGACAGGTAGATTATCTCCTGTACGGAAAATTAAACGAAGCAAACCAAAAACGCTGATTCTTTCGAATCAACGTTTTTTATATATTACTAAATTTATCACAACATGTAATAAACAATGGCAATGTAATGTAGCACTGAAGCTAGTAAAATGAAGAGATGCCAAATCATGTGGTCGTAAGGACGTTTTCTAGCGTAGAAGATTGCTCCGATAGTATATGAAAGACCACCAGCAAGCATTAGTAGCCAGAAAGCAACACCAGTTTTGCTAACAATGCTTGGAATAATGAAAATCACTAGCCAGCCCATAAGCAAGTAGAGAAAGAGTGAGAATCTTTCATTAATCTTCTTGGCAAAAATTTTATATAAAATACCAAAAATAGTTGCGCCCCATTGCAAGATAATAATAACATATCCGAGCCAGCCACCTACTAAAGAGAGAGCGACAGGAGTGTAAGACCCTGCAATAGCAATGTAAATCATACTGTGGTCGATAATCCGCAAAATGAATTTCTGTGGTGAATCATATTGCATAGAATGATAAATTGTCGATGATAGAAACATCAAGAAAAGGCTAATATCAAAGATAGACATGCCGACAGCTGCTTCTATACCATAATGTTGATAACTATAAATGGCAGTGATAGGAAGCAGGACAAGCATTGCCACAGCTCCAACAGCGTGAGTGACACTATTTGCGACTTCTTCGCCGAATGAAAGACGTTTACTTAATTTCATAGTCATGCTAGCATTCATCTTTTTCTCCTTCTAATTCTTGAACTAATTGGTGAGTTTGGTAATACAGCTGCAATGTTTGACAAGCTGAAACGACAACAGGAGGTAAGTCGTCTATCTTTTCACCATTCATGCAAGCAACAAAATCATCATAACGTTTTTGTGATTGGTTGTCCGCTGTTAAAATCGCCAATGTTTGGCTAATTTCTTGAATGGAAAAGACGTTTTTTAAACTTGTAATGACAATTAATCGTGCCACCTGCTTACGACTGTATTTTTTCTTAATCGGCTTTTCGAGATGCCCATGTTTAACATAATTGTTAATCATAGAAGCCGTTAATCCTTTTTCGTTTTGATGATTGGCTTCGCCGATTTGGTTGACATACAGCAGTACCTGATCTAAATATAAATCTATATCTGGTAATTCAGACCATTTTGGATAAGACATTGTCATAAAGTTTTATTTACCTCTTTATCTAGTATCGATAACTAGATTATATAATCTCTAAAAAATATTGTCAAGAAAAAACTTCATTTTGGAGAAATAATGTCAAAAAAATCAGAAAACTTAATCTTTTTCGTTCATTTACAGTTATAAAAAAGCGTCCGGGAGGTTCCAGACGCTTTGTCTATTTCAGATTTTTTAGAATTGTTTTGGCAGTTTCTAAATTCATATGTGGTGCTTGCAAGAGTTGTTGAACCACTTTGCCAACTTCGTTTTCAGTGGCACCAGCAAGAAGTGCTAATGATTTGGCTTGCAATTTCATGTGTCCTGCCTGAATACCAGTAGAAGTCAAGGCTTTCACGGCAGCGAAATTTTGTGCTAGCCCAACAGAAACAATGATTTTTGCAAGTGTTTGTGCATCTGGATGCCCTAATAGTTCGTGAGCGATTTTAACGGTTGGGTTAAGTCCGATAGAACCACCGCGTGTTGCGATTGGCATTGGGAGCGTTAATTGACCGCGAAGTACTTGTTGCTCTTTATCAAATGACCAAGTTGCTAAACCACGGTATTGTCCGTCTTTGCAAGCATAGGCGTTAGCGCCTGCTTCGATAGCTCGCCAGTCATTTCCAGTTGCCAAGACAACGGCATCTATACCATTAAAAATCCCTTTATTATGTGTGGTAGCACGATAAACATCAACTTGAGCAAGTTTGCTTGCCAGTTGGAATTTACTTGCTAATGCTTGGGCTTCTGTTTTGTTGCGGCTGAGGTAGCGAAGGTCAACTTGACATTCGGTGGTAACCAGCGCCTGCGTTGCATAGTTTGAAAGAATTGCCATTAGACTTTTTCCGCCAGAAAGTTCTTCCAAACTAGGCACTAAAGCCTCCATCATGGTGTTGACCATATTGGCTCCCATAGCTTCTTGTGTATCAACCGTCAAGTAAACAATCAGAAACTCATCTTTTTCTTCCACAGTCAATTCTCTAGCGCCGCCACCACGTTTTACGATAGAAGGGTGAGCTTCATTGGCTAAGGTCAATAGCTGCGCAGAATGATTCAAGATAGTTTCTTTTGCGATAGCTTTGTCTACCACATCATAAAGGGCAACTTGACCAATCATTTTTCGAGAATGAACTTTGGTCTTAAAACCACCTGAACGTTTGATGATTTTAGCTGCAAAACTAGCCGCCGCCACCACTGAAGGTTCTTCAGTTACCATTGGAACGTTGAAAGTAGCACCATCAACCTGAAAATCAGGAGCAACTGAAAACGGCAAAGAGAAAGTTCCCAAAACATTCTCTGTTAGCTGATTGGCTGTTTCAAGCGATAGCAAGGTATTTTCTTTTAAGTCATTAAGCGTTTCAGTGCTTAAAAGACGATTATTTTCCAAATGTTCAAGACGTTCAGTTATTGCTTTTTTGGAGAATCCACTCCAGTTAACTTTAGTCGATTTCGTTTGTTTTTCCATAAATTCTTTCGTGTCCACGAATTTCTTTGAGGGCAAATGTTCCAGTTTTGTAATTTGCAAAAGAAGCATTACCGTCAGCATCTAAAACAGGTTCTTCAAAGAAGATTCTTTCGTAATCTTCAACAGAAAGAGCAATACGTTGTTTGAGTTCTTGAAGTCGGCTATTTTTAAGTTTGTCTTTGAAACCTTCAACCAATGTTCCAGTGAAAATTTCAGCAACTGCGCCACTTCCATAGCTGAAGAAAGCGATATTGTCACCGCCTACCAAGTTTTCACTATTTTCAAGAAGTGAAAGGAGTCCAAGGAAGAGTGAACCAGTGTATATATTTCCGACTTGTTTACTATAAAGGATAGAACTTTCAAAGTTAGCTTTAAGTTTTTCTTGCAAATCAGCTGGCAATGTTTTATCCATAATTTTATTAAAGCCTTTAAGGGCTAATTTTGGAAATGGTAAGTGGAAACAGAAAGCTGAAAAATCAGAAAGTGATGTATTAAAGCGTTTTTGAAATTCTGCCCATGTCGTTTTCAACATATCAAGGTATTGTTTGGTTGAATAAATACCATTGACATAAGGCGTTGTTGAATAATTAGGACGCCAGAAGTCCATAATGTCGCGTGTTTGAGCAACGAAATTATCATTTAAGAGCAAAATTTGTGGGTCTTGTGAGATAAGCATGGCAATGCTACCAGCACCTTGCGTTGGTTCCCCTGAAGTGTGGGCTCCGTAACGAGCAATGTCAGAAGCAATAACGAGGACTTTTGATTCTGGGTGTTTTTCAACGTGTAAGCGAGCGTAATCAAGCGCTGCTGTCGCACTGTAACAAGCTTCTTTCATCTCGATACTACGTGCAAAAGGCTGAATTCCCAAAAGGTTGTGAATACAAGTTGCTGCCGCTTTACTTTGGTCAACAGATGATTCTGTCGCAACGATAACCATATCAATGGCTTCTTTGTCATCATCAGTAAGAATGCTGTCAGCAGCAGAAGCACCAAGAGTTACAATGTCATCATTGACAGGTGCAATACTAAGCGTTCTTAACAGCAAACCTTTGCTGTACTTTTCAGGGTCAACTTGACGACTTTCAGCTAAATCATCCATGTTTAGCATATATTGTGATGTCGCAAGCCCGATTTTATCAATACCGATTTTCATGAATAAACCTTTCTGAATGATTGAACTCACCTGATACTACAATGTTTACGAGTACCTGCCTAGCTAACTCATAATGAGCTCAAATGTCTTATGGCATATTGAGTTCGTGATTATTATTAATTGAGTGACTAAATGTCCAAAGATAATTCTACCATAAAGTTGTGAAAATGCTCTACAAAAAAATTATTTATTTCATTCGTCAAAGTAATGGCAAAATATTTTGAATACAAGAAAAATACTAGCTTTTTTTGTTTATTTCAGATAAAATAGGAAAGAATGATTTTTTTTACAAAATCAAAAAATCCAAAGGAGTGAATGGCATGACAAAAGCTGATGTGATTTTTAAAGAAAATATCAAAAAAATTATGGAAGAAGGTGTCTTTTCAGAAAATGCTCGCCCTGTTTACCAAAGCGGTGGACAAGCTAATTCAAAATACGTTACGGGAGTGTTTGCTGAATATGATTTGAGTAAGGGGGAATTTCCGATTACAACCCTCCGCCCTATTCCGATTAAAAGTGCTATTCGCGAAATCTTTTGGATTTATCAAGACCAAACGAATGATTTATCAGTTTTAAATGATAAATACAATGTCAAATATTGGAATGACTGGGAAGTTGACAACTCTGGAACGATTGGCGAACGTTATGGTGCTGTTGTCAAAAAACACGACATTATCCGTAAAATATTGAAACAATTAGAGGAAAATCCATGGAATCGTCGCAATGTCATCTCACTTTGGGATTACGAAGCTTTTGAAAATACAGACGGACTTTTGCCATGTGCTTTTCAAACAATGTATGATGTGCGTCGTGTTGACGGTGAGATTTACCTTGATGCAACTTTGACTCAACGTTCAAATGATATGCTTGTTTCACACCACATCAATGCTATGCAATATGTTGCCCTTCAAATGATGATTGCTAAGCATTTTGGTTGGAAAGTGGGAAAATTCTTCTACTTTGTCAATAACTTGCATATCTACGATAATCAATTCGAGCAAGCTCGAGAATTGCTTTCTCGCGAATCTACGGATTGTAAACCACGTTTGGTACTCAACGTGCCAGACGGAACAGATTTCTTTGATATTAAACCAGAAGATTTTGAATTAGTTGATTATGAGCCAGTTAAACCACAAATAAAATTTGATTTGGCTATTTAATCCCTCTTTTGTGGTCGTTTCCGTATCACATTTCTGTATTTTTTAGGGAAATCTGATAAAATGAAATAGACGAAATGAGAGGACTGTATGACAAAGAAAATCGTTGCCATTTGGGCAGAAGATGAAAATCGTTTAATCGGAGTAAATGACGGCTTGCCATGGCGTTTACCAAAAGAATTAAAACACTTTAAAGAAACAACCATGGGACAAGCCCTTTTAATGGGGCGTGTAACCTTTGACGGAATGAATCGCCGTATTCTTCCAGGACGCGAAACATTGATTTTAACAAGAGACAAGTCCTTTGAAGCAGATGGTGTAAGAATCGTTCATGACATGGACGAGGTTTTTGATTGGTTTAAAAAGCAGGATAAGACCCTTTATATCGTTGGTGGGGCTAGTATATATAAAGCTTTTCTACCGCATTGTGATGCTATTATTAAAACAACGGTTCATGGTGTTTTTGAAGGTGATACGTATTTCCCAGACGTTGATTTGACAAGCTTTAGAAAAGTCTCTGAAACCTTCAACGAAAAAGATGATAAAAACGCCTACGACTTTACCATTACAGTCTTAGAAAAATAAAATAGGGAGATAGGAATGCAAAGAAGTATTTTTGGTGTATTCACGGCTTTCTTAGCGGTTATTTGTATTTTATGTGCCCTCCCAGCACTTAGAAAAAAACGATATGGATTGGCAGTTCTTTTGTTTTTAAATGCCTTTACAAATATAGTCAATACCATTCATGCCGTGTATGGTACCTTATTTTAATTTAGAGAGAATAGAATTAGAGAGAATAAAAGATGGTTGGAAATCGAACAAATGATGTAAAAGTTTATTGCTCATTCTGTGGAAAAAGCCAAGATGAAGTAAAAAAAATCATTGCAGGAAACAATGTTTTTATCTGTAATGAGTGCGTGGCTTTGTCACAAGAAATTATCAAAGAAGAACTTGCTGAAGAAGTTCTTGCAGATTTAGCGGAAGTTCCAAAACCTAAAGAGTTGTTAGCAACTCTTGACGAATATGTCGTTGGTCAAGACCGTGCCAAACGCGCGCTTGCCGTAGCTGTTTATAACCATTACAAACGTGTTTCTTTTGCGGAAAGTCGCAACGAAGAAGATGTTGATTTGCAAAAATCAAACATTTTGATGATTGGTCCTACAGGTTCAGGAAAAACATTCTTAGCTCAAACTTTGGCTAAAACATTGAATGTACCGTTTGCGATTGCTGATGCGACATCATTGACAGAAGCAGGATACGTTGGTGAAGATGTTGAAAATATCCTTTTGAAATTAATTCAAGCAGCTGATTTTAATATCGAACGCGCAGAACGCGGTATTATTTACGTGGACGAAATTGATAAAATCGCTAAAAAAGGCGAAAATGTCTCAATTACACGTGATGTTTCAGGTGAAGGTGTTCAACAAGCACTTCTTAAAATCATTGAAGGAACAGTTGCTAGCGTACCACCTCAAGGTGGACGTAAGCACCCTAACCAAGAAATGATTCAAATTGATACTAAAAATATCCTATTCATTGTCGGCGGTGCTTTTGATGGTATCGAGGATATTGTCAAACAACGTTTAGGTGAAAAGGTTATCGGTTTTGGCCAAAATAACCGTAAAATTGATGAAAATGCTTCTTATATGCAAGAAATCATTTCAGAAGATATTCAAAAATTTGGCTTGATTCCAGAGTTTATCGGACGTTTGCCAGTTGTAGCGGCACTTGAACAGTTGACGGCTGATGATTTGGTTCGTATCTTGACAGAACCACGTAATGCCTTGGTTAAACAATATCAAACGCTATTATCATATGACGGTGTTGAACTAGAATTTGATAAAGATGCTTTGCAAGCTATTGCTAACAAAGCCATTGAACGTAAGACAGGAGCTCGTGGTTTACGCTCAATTATTGAGGAAACTATGATGGATATCATGTTTGAAATTCCTAGCCAAGAAGAAGTGACCAAGGTTCGTGTCACTAAAGCGGCTGTTGAAGGCAAAGATAAACCAATTTTGGAAATTGCGTAAGGAGCTGACGATGACTGAGTATTTAAATACCCACAACGCTTCGCTTCTGTTGAGCGCAGCCAATAAATCCCATTATCCGCAAGATGATTTACCAGAAATTGCGCTTGCTGGGCGTTCAAACGTTGGAAAGTCGAGCTTTATTAATACCCTTTTAGGGCGTAAGAACCTAGCTCGTACATCTAGTAAGCCAGGAAAAACCCAATTGCTTAACTTCTATAATATTGATGATAAATTGCGTTTTGTCGATGTGCCTGGTTACGGCTATGCCAAAGTTTCTAAATCAGAACGCGCCAAATGGGGCAAGATGATTGAAGAATATTTGGTAAGTCGTGATAATTTGCGTGCCGTTGTCAGCTTGGTTGATTTGCGTCATGAACCAAGCGCTGATGACGTTCAAATGTACGACTTCCTAAAATATTATGAGATTCCCGTTATTGTCGTTGCCACAAAAGCTGACAAGATTCCACGTGGCAAATGGAACAAGCACGAATCAGCAATCAAAAAGAAATTAAACTTTAATAAATCAGATAAATTTATTATCTTTTCATCCGTTGACCGCACAGGTTTAGATGAATCTTGGGATAGTATTTTAGATGAATTATGATAAGAGGCTGGGTTTTGAACTGCACCTCAAAAGTTAGACAGAAAAAATCTAACTTTTGAAGTGTTTTTATATGAAATTAAGTTATGAAGATAAAGTAAAAATATATGAGATGATAAAATCAGGATGAGCAAATTTATTTTGAGACAATCCCTGCTGAAAATTGTGTAGAAATTCTTCACATAGGTGCTTATGATGATGAACCTATCTCTTTTCAAAAAATGGATTTATTTGCTAAAGAAACTAATGTAAAGCGTTCAAAAAATTATCATAGAGAAATTTACTTGAATAATGAAAATCGTGTTAGCAAAGATAAGCTCAAAACCATTTTGTGCTATCCTATTGAATAATGACTGGATGCTACTTTAGCATCATTTACCTAAAATACCCCTAGACTAGTATTGGTACTAATTTAGGGGTGTTTTTTAATATCAAATATTACAAGCTTGCAAACGATAGCGGACAACGACACTTGAATAATGGTAGATAATGCAAGCGAGATTTAGTGTTACTATCCAGATAGTTTTTTCATGTGTAAAATGATATAAAATAGCTGTCGTGATTGCGCCGATGACAAAGCTAATAACAACAAGGGAGTAATTGATAGCTTGGCGCTTCATAGCACACGTTTTTTCATCGGCATTAAAATACTGATGCCAAGCTGTTATCATTTTACGGTAATTCCCAGACGTCATCAGAATAGAATAAGCGTGTGATTCAATCTGACTACCTGAAAATGTCAAGGTTAATAGCCCAGTTGCTAGTGCCAGCAAGACAACCCAAAGTAAACGAATATCTGGCAATAGTGGCAAAATCATTGTGACAATCAACAACGGTAGCAGAGCATAAACTCTCCAAAAGGCTGTTTTGGCATTGGCACGTATATGCAAACCAAACATGAAACCAATCGAGAAGAAAAGAACAGAAAATAAGCGAATCAGCGTTTGCTGCAATGGACTGTGACTAATATCGGCGATTAGAAAAAGAATATTACCAGTCTGAGTTGCGACCAAGGTGTCGAATTGTATTTGACAATAGACATCTAAAGCGCCTCCCAAAAAGCCAAGTAAAATGGCCTCAAAGCGACTGTTTTGAGGCATATATTCTAATTCATTCACATCATTTCCTTCTTTCTACAATAAGCTCAATACTTTTATTGTAGCACTTTCTCAAACAGCTAACTAGCTCATTTTCAGAAAAAATGACACTTATTTCAAAATCAACTGGTCGCCTGCCAGAAAACTTTTCTGAAAGTCCTCGACAGGATGAAAATATTGTTTGCCAAACTCATCAATTAATCCGTGGAATTCTTGTGCATCCGCAAAGGTAAATGGTTGCGGAAGTTCTGCAAGCAATATTGCTAAGCTTTTATAGTCAGTTAAATCATTAATTCCTAATTGTGTAAATAATGTACGAGCGTATTTATCAGCGATAAATTGCGGCTGGTCAAAGATATAAGCCATGAGAACATCAGCAGTTTCTGGTCCAACACCGTGCAAAGACAATAAGACTTTTCGCAGTGAGCTACCATATTGTTGAACAATCTTTGCGGGATTTTCCTCATGCGCCAAATACCAACTAGCTACTTCTTGAATAGCCTTACTTTTATTTTTCATAAAACCAGCAGGGCGGACAAGTTCTTCTAAGTTTTCTTTAGGTATATTCACCAGCACTTGCCAATCGTAGTTGCTAGCTGCTCTGATAAGTTGTGAAGCCCTAGTAGCGTTTAATTCAGTCGTATTTTGAATGAGAATAGCCTCAATGATGATTTGTTGCTTGGAATCAGCAGACCACCAATTCGTTGCGCCCATATGTGTTAGCATTTTTTGATAAAGATTATAAAGTGTGAGTTGCATATCATTATCCTTTGTAAACTTTTTAGTTATTCTATTTTATCAAAATACCATAGAAAAAGCCCAACTTCTGTGAGTTGAGCTTAATAGGAGTGTTTAAAATACGGATTATTTTTCGCTGATGACTAGTTCTCCGTCAACCATGTCAGCTTTAAGGTGTTTAACATCTGTGTGATCGAGATAGAAATCAGTGATTTTATCGCGGATTTCTTGTTCAATGACACGGCGGAGTGGTCGAACACCCATGGCTTCATCATAACCTTCTTCGATAAGGTGTTGTTTAGCAGCATCACTAACCACCAAATCAATGCCTTTCTTGGCAATAGTCTTGCTAACTTCGTCAAGCATTAAGTCAACAATGTCATTCAAATCTTCTTTAGTCAAGTGAGAGAATTCAATAATGCCGTTGAAACGGTTAAGAAATTCAGGGCGGAAGTATGGGGCGATACGATCCATAATTTTCTTGTCTTTATCATCTTGACCAGTCAAAGCTTCATTGCCAAATCCGGCATTAGAGGTAGCAATGATGACGGTATTTTTAAAGTTAATCGTATTACCTTGACCGTCTGTCAAACGACCATCATCCAAAACTTGGAGAAGAAGTGTGATGACTTGAGGGTCAGCTTTTTCAATTTCATCAAGAAGAATAATTGAGTATGGGTTACGACGAACACGTTCAGTAAGCGTGTTGCTATTGTCGTCGTAGCCAACATAGCCAGCAGTTGTACCGATTAATTTAGAAACGGCTGTGCGATCAGAGTATTCAGACATATCAAGGCGGATAATAGCATCTTTTGAGCCAAACATATCAAGGGCTAATTGTTTAGCAAGCTCTGTCTTACCAACGCCAGTAGGACCGACAAAGAGGAAACTACCAATTGGTCGATTACCTTCGTCAAAACCAGCACGGTTACGACGAATGGCACGTGAGACGGCTTCAACAGCCTCATCTTGTCCTATGACTTTATCTTTCAAACGGCTAGCTAATTCTTTCAAGCGTTCAATATCACTTGCTCCCATATTTGACACGGGAACACCAGTTAATCGTTCGACAGATTCTGCCACATCATTAACGGTAGCTGTAACTTTTTGCCCTTCCGTATGGTTGTCAATTTGTTTTTGCAATTCTTCGATACGAACCTTGGCATTGAGAGCTGCTTCGTAATCTTCTTTAGCCACAGCATTTTCTTGTTTTTCTTTTTGGTCTGCAATTTCCCTTTCAAGAGATTTGACATCAGTTGCAGGGTGTTGAGCAGCCAAATGAGCAGCAGTCATATCAATCAAGTCAATAGCTTTATCTGGTAAACTACGTTGTGGGATATATTGAATTGAAAAATCAACAGCGGCTTTTAACACATTATCGGGGAGAATAACGTTGTGGTGTTTTTCATATAAATCACGAATTCCCATTAAAATGTTAAAGCTATCTTGAGCAGAAGGAGCATTTACTTTAACTTCGTTGAAACGGCGAGCGAGCGCAGCATTTTTCAAAATAGTATTACGATACTCGTCTTGAGTTGTTGCACCGATAACGGTCAATTCACCACGAGAAAGTGCAGGTTTGAGAATGTCAGCTAAGCCTTTCGAACCAGAGTCGCCACCAGTTGACCCTGCGCCTAAAATTTGGTGGATTTCATCAAAGAAGAGAATGATATTACCAGCGTCTTTAACTTCTTTGACAAGGTTTTGGATATTTTCTTCAAAAGCACCACGATATTGTGTGCCAGCTTCAAGACTAGAAATATCAATAGAAATAATTTCTTTATTTTTGATAGCTGCTGGCACATCACCATTGACAATAGCTTGCGCTAAGCCTTCGACAACGGCTGTTTTACCAACACCTGCATCCCCAACAAGGACAGGATTGTTTTTAGTACGACGTGACAAGATTTCAGCAGTTTCTTGGATTTCTTTGTTACGCCCAATAACAGGGTCGAGTTCGTTAGCGCGTGCGCGTTCGGTCAAGTTTGTTCCTAATTTTGCCAAGATACCATCTTCTTTAGGAGCAGAACTAGGCGCCCCTTCTTGGTATTCCGCGTTTCCAGGGAGCTTACCTGTTTGGCGATATTGTGCAAATTCTTCAGGAGTAACTTCGCGCCCATTAATCAAATAGCGTCTGTTTTCTGAATTGTACCCGCCCATGTTACTCATAAGTTCGTTAAAAATATCATCCATATTTCCAAAAGGATTTCTTCCGTAAAAATTATTATTTGCCATAAATATTACCTCTTTTCAATCATATTTTCTAAAGTGATACTATTGTACGATTTAGTATCTGGAAGGTTAAATCTCTTTAGTCTTTACAAATCGTAGTAGAGAGGTCGCATTTAAAGAGATTTCTTAATTGTTCCTATCAATCACCTTCTGATGCTATAATATACTATTGGTCAGAAAAAGTCAAATATTTATATGCAAAAAATATGATTTTTTTAAAAGGAAGCGTTTTATACGAAGTTAAACCGATACTATAATCTGTTTTCGAATTTTCCCCATCTTTAAAGGATGTTTAAAAACATGAAAAGAATAAAATATTTCATAAAAAGTGTTGACACAAGGAGAAATATTGGATATAATAATTAAGGTTTTGTAATGAAACTGACCTAAGACAGCAGGGGAGCCGTGCTCATAATATTCCTGCCGAGGCACAAAACGTAATGATGAAATAACGTATTTGTACTTTCGTGTCTAGGTTTAGGTGCGAATTTTTTTGTACCTAGCCCAAAAATAATTACGGAGGTAAAACTAATGAGTGAAGCAATTATTGCTAAAAAAGCTGAGCAAGTTGAAGCTGTTGCTGAAAAAATGAAAGCTGCTGCATCTATCGTTGTTGTAGATTCACGTGGTCTTACAGTTGAGCAAGATACAGTTCTTCGTCGTAATCTTCGCGAAAGCGGCGTTGAGTTCAAAGTCATCAAAAACTCAATTTTGACTCGTGCAGCTGAAAAAGCTGGTCTTGGCGATATGAAAGATCTTTTCGTTGGACCATCAGCAGTAGCCTTCTCTAACGAGGATGTTGTTGCTCCTGCTAAAATTATCAATGATTTTGCGAAAGATGCTGAAGCACTTGAAATCAAAGGTGGTGCAATCGAAGGTTCTGTTTCTTCAAAAGAAGAAATCCTTGCCCTTGCTACATTGCCAAACCGCGAAGGACTTCTTTCTATGCTCCTTTCTGTACTTCAAGCACCAGTTCGCAATGTTGCACTTGCTGTCAAAGCAGTTGCAGACAACAAAGAAGACGACGCGGCTTAATGCGTATGGTAGCTTAACGCTACAAACAATTATCTAATTAAAACAATTAATATTTTGGAGGAATCTATAATGGCATTGAACATTGAAAACATTATTGCTGAAATTAAAGAAGCTTCAATCCTTGAATTGAACGACCTTGTAAAAGCTATCGAAGAAGAATTTGGTGTAACTGCAGCTGCTCCTGTTGCTGTAGCTGCTGGTGGTGCTGCTGACGCTGGTGCTGCTAAAGACTCATTTGACGTTGAATTGACTTCAGCTGGTGACAAAAAAGTTGCTGTTATCAAAGCTGTACGTGAAGTTACAGGTCTTGGTCTTAAAGAAGCTAAAGCTCTTGTTGATGGTGCACCTGCTAACGTTAAAGAAGGCGTTGCAACTGCGGAAGCTGAAGAAATCAAAGCTAAACTTGAAGAAGCTGGAGCTTCAATTACTCTTAAATAATAGGGTGACTACTCAAGTAGGCTAATGAACCTTATTAAATCGCTATTCTTAGGAGTAGCGATTTTTTTGTTTGTTCAAAAAGGGGCAAAAAAGGGGCAAATTATTTAGAAAGATTATTCAATACATCAACAACTCTTGACTTTGCATTTTTGGTAACATGTGTGTAAATCTCCATTGTGGTTTTGCCATTATCTTTATGTCCCACTCTATGTGTGATTGCTTTGAGTGGAATATTATTCTCAGCAAGCAAACTAATAAGTGTGTGACGCAAGATATGCGGAAATAATCTTTTTTCGATAGGTTTTTCTAAAGTTTTGTTTGCATTTTTCATCAAATCGCCAATCATTGATTTTGATATGGGAATTCCAGAAGGTGAAACAAATATAAACCCCATATCTTTGTAGTTAGGGTTAGTTGACTTTCTAAGTTTATGTAGTTCAATAAATTCTTCAATAATTTCAACTTCTTTATCTGTTAAGTCAACCGTACGAATAGAAGCAGCGGTTTTTGGGGGTGTTTTAATACCTTCAGAACCTTTTCTTGTTGGGTCTAAAGTCCCATTTATTGTTATAGTTCTGTTTTCTCTATCGTAGTTTTCAAATTTTAGTGCACTTGCTTCACCGACTCGGCAACCGTTCAATGACATAAACTCAGCCATTCTAGCTACATGATACCCACGATTGTATTCTTTCATTGCATTAAGCAATCTTACCAATTCATCATATTCAAGGTATTTATTTGAAATGGATTCTATTTCTTCGTATGTTGTTGCTTTTTTAGGCAATTTAACTCTAACAATTGGGTTTGAGTCGATTAATTCCATATCTAAAGCGTATCCAAAAACCATGCTTAGAATTGATTTATGTTTTCGCATTTTTATATAATTACCTTCGAAATTAGTAAAGTATCTTTGAACATATTTAGGATCTATGTTTTTTATTTTAGTGTCAACACCAAATTTTTCTTTTACTTCATTGACAGCATAAAACATTGTTTTCTCGGTAGAAGCTTTGATTGACTTTTTATGTAATTCCCACCATTCTACCAATACATCTGTAAAAAGCATTTCGGTAGAATTTAACTCGCTTATCTTTTTACTTATCCGTTCATCAAGTATCTTTTGTGCTTCTTTCTTTGCTCGATTAGATCCATTCTCAAGAGTTACAGAAACCTTTTTCCATTTATCGGTATATGGGTCTTTGTAGCGCTCGAAATACTTATATTTGCCGTTGGATAATTCTTCAATCCACATTGTTTTTACCTCACTTTTTTGTTAAAATGGGTATAGTAAAGAGACCTACGCTATGCGGGTTTTTACTATACATTTCATTATCTCTACACTCAAGTTTTGGCGAAGGCGAGTGTAGAGATTTTTTATTGTACTTTTTTAAGTTTAGTAGTATTAGTGGGAACTATTAATTTTTTTGAATAAAAAATATATTCTATTCCTTTGCTAGGTTTAGCAACCGAGTAATTCAAATAATATTTTTCATAATGAAATTCATTATACATTTGTAAAATTTCTTCTGCAATATCATATGTAAGGATCCATTTTTTATTACACATATATTTTTTAATAGTATTGGCCAAACTTAAGTGATCTTTATGATTGTAAAAATTCGTGTAAAGACCCGGACCTTTTGAATAATATGGAGGATCAAAAAAAGTGAAGGAGTTTTTTGTTTTTGAGATATTTAACCGAATAAATTTTTCAGCATCCATATTATAAAGTTTAATTCTATTCTTCATAGAAGCAATCAATTTTATTTTTTCAATGATTTTATTTTTATTGAATCGGCAATCAATTTTATAATTACTTTTTTGTTCTAAACCACCAATCACACCAGCCTTAATAATCCCAGAACGATTGGTTCGATTAAGAAATAATGTTGAAAATCCAAGGACTAGTAAATTAGTACAATACTCTTTATTTTGTTGGATTTCTCTTTGTACTTTCCACTCCTCAATAGTAATAGGAGTTGTTTCAATTTTTTCAATAAGTTGATCTGTATAGTTTAAAACAGAATACCAAAAAGCATAAATAGCTTTATCGTAATCATTTACCATAATTTTTTGAACATCATTATTTAATAATAATTTAATGGCGACTCCCATCCCCCCCATATATGGCTCAATATAAGTTGTAATTTCATTTATTTCGATAAGTTCTCTTATAAATGCATATACTTGAGTTTTTCCTCCAGGGTATCGAAGAGGGCTATCCGTTCTAATAGACATAAGTTACCTCACTTTATAATATATAACCAGTATATAAAATTTTATAACTTTTGGCCAGCAGGGAATGACCATTTTGTTTTTGGGTCAATATTGTGAAACGGAGCAACTTTATGGAATGCTTTTTGCAAATTAATAAAGAAATGATCTACTTCTTTTGAATTATCTTGATCATCAATCCAGTATTTAATGACATAATTGAAAAAATCTTTATTGGTATTGTATATTTTCTTATTTCCTTCTCTCTTTTTACCATGTTTAGAATCACTTGAATTTTCAAGATTATCTTTTAAGCTATTAATTTGTGAAATAATATTTTGTTGTACGTATTTTTTAGTGTATGCACATGAGATAAGATCATCTTTTTTCCAGAATTCTTCGTCATCCATTAATACTTGTGACAAATAGTTAAATAATAATTCTTCTGGAGAATATTGCCCAGGTAAAGATATTAAATTATAGGATAATGCTTTATTGTCAAGGTGCTGATCACCATCAACTATTGATACCGTTCTTAAAGTTGATTGTTTCATATAAGTATCAGTAGCTAACATTTTTATCGCTTCAGATGATAATTTCGCATCTACAATATGAAAAAATTCATTTAAAGGAATAGAATGGTGTTCATAATAATTATCCAGAAGGGTGTTGAAGAAATCTTTCGCTTCATCATCTTCTAATAAAACAGGTATTTTTGTTGTTTTATAAATTTGATTTACAGTTTTGTTTTGTAATAAAGCATTTATAGAATAAATGTTTGGTTCTGGTAGTATATCGACACTGTCGTATTGATCAATAAGATAGTTCAATACTCCTCGTTTTTTATTTAAACTGTATTCAATTAATGAAAAGCTATGAGTTGTAAAAAATATCTGGATATTGTAATTAGTACTATATTCATAAAATTTTTCCAAAAGTTTTATTTGAAATTCAGGATGTAAAGAAGCATCTAATTCATCAATCAATAAAATACTACTTATATCTGTTGTTGTCGGAGTAAGTTTGTTTTCAGAATATGCCTTCAATGAAACTAAAGAGGTAATTATTGTTAGCAAATTATCTTCACCAGCAGATATAGTATTTGAGTCGATTCCATCGCTTGCAGTAGAAAATTCAAGTTTTGTTTTTATATTATCTAGCTTATTTAATTTTCCGTCAAAAATTATTTCATACCCCGTAAATTGCCTATATAAGTCACTTATCTCTTCAAGGTATTGCTCTGGTAATTTATTAACGATATTTGTAAATTTATTGTTTCCTTCCCATTCTCCGTAGGGGATAAGGCGGAACATTCCGAGATATATGATTGGAAGTTTCGGGAGTTTATCGGTTTGATCTTTGCGGTACTTAGGCTTTACTGCAAAGCGAGCGGTATCATTGCTTTGCCTACTGTTGTGCCGCCTGAAATCAATGGAATAACCTTTATTATAGTATGTGGTGTAGAGCGTTCCTTTTACGCCGATAGCGGGGTCATTATATTCTTTATCTCCTCTTGTTAAAGATTCTATCTTAGGATTAAAAACCTTATTAATTTTCTGTATGGTTTTTAAAATATCGTTAGATTCTTTAAGAGGAATTTTTTGGTAAGAATTACTAATCAGATGAAGAATAGATGATTTACATGTACCATTGGTGCCTGCTATCAAGTTAACATGATTGTCAAACTCAATAGTTAAATTTTTAAGTTTTCTGTATTGTATAAAATGAATTTTTTTCATATTATTATTCCGTCCTTCCCTCTCTACTATTCTTTCCTATTCTCCTCAACCCATTTTTCGATTTTTTCAATTTGTTCATCAGTTAATGGATTGTTATCGATATGTTCAAGTAGTTCTTGAACAAGTTCCCTAAAATGGTTAGTCATAAATCAACATCCCTTCAACTTATTATCCTAAAAAGAACATTTGTACGTTGTTAGCTTTAATCTTCTAAACTATAATCATTTACTGTAATTTGAATAGTTGAAAAAGTTTTATCTGTTGTAAATTCAAGATTTCGTTTCTCGTTAGCAGCCCAGTTATTTTCATAAATTGATTGAGTATCAACGGTAGTTCCTTGATCATCAATTAACTTGATATTTAGAGATAAATATTCAAAATTCAACTGAGTAGTATTTTCAGCAGTAGCAGTATAGATATAATATGAAGTAGATTTGTCTGAATTCGCTTCATCCAATGTAAATGAGAGAGAGTCAGCAAATGATTTTATTGTATCTTCATTTTTGTTCTTTGTTTGAACTTCTTTTCCAGATGCTAACAATTCGTCTAAAATACTTTGGTTTTTTTCAGACACTTCAATTTTTTTGATATCATTGATTGCAATTAATTTCGAAGTTCTAGAATCATAATGTTTTTCCCAATTATCATAAAATGAATCTGAACCATACGTTTTAGCAACTTTTAAACCATTTTTTAGTTCATTTATATAAGCTAAAGCAGCTTCTTTAAGTTTGCTATCTTTAAATTTAAGATCTTGATATTTTTCAATAACATCAAGTTCTGTCTGAGTAGCTGTTTCGTATCCTTCTTTAGTCATTACAACGTCAGCATTTGCTTTATCATCAGTATATGTCCATCTAGCATCTAATGCCTTTCCTAAATCAGTAACAAAATCATTATCATAATATTTCACTTCTTTTTTGGTTGATGTTGTTCCACAGCCAGCAACAATAATACTAACAAATAATAAAGATATTACTAAAAACATTCTTTTCATTTTTATTTCTCCTATAATTGATAAAAATTATTTACTTTTAAAGGTTCTACCGCAGTTATTACAGTGCCAGTTGTTTTTTCCGTTCTTACCGACAAGTCCAAGTAGGACGAGTGGCCAAGAAATTAAAAATCCAATACAACCAACACAACCATTGAAATTTTTTCTGTCCTGATGCATAAACTGAATATTAGTACTTCTGCAATATGGACAGCGTTTAGCAAACAATCCCATCTTTTTTTCTCCATTCTCAGCTTTTAGTGTGGTTCAGTATTTGCACATATTATACCACCGATTAAGCCACGATTCGTAATTCACGTTCAAACTGTTGCAATGTATGAATTGCAAAATCATCATCGCCACGATACCCCATCACGATGTTAAGGGCGTAATACTCTTCGCAATGACAATTATACATAAGGAAGTTCATTAATCGATTATGAAGAGCAGATTGTGACATTTGTGTTATTTCTTTCAATTGCTCAAAAGTTAATCCATTTTTAATATGTTTGAGTAGTTGTTGATCGTTAAGGTAGAGAATCGAAGCTACTGCATTCGCTTCGTCTTCTAATGGTGCTATTTCTGGCGGATACGATTCACTATATTTAGAACTCGTTTTTGAAACTAATACTTTCTCATAAGCTGAATCCATAAGATGATAATAAATATGACTTAATTCATGTAATATTGTAAACATTACACGTTCTTTATTAACGTCTTGGTTTATATATACAACATATCTTCCTGTTTCGAAATCGGGAATAGTCATACCTGAACAAACAGAACAAAAACTGTAGTCTACTAATTTTAGGGCGTTCTTAGAAGTAAGATGATATTTAAGTTCTGGTTTTTTATTAGGAAACCAAGTATATAGTAAGTCGGATTCAAAATAAACAAAAATAATATTATAATTCGATTCAAAAAAATTAACGATATGTTCGAATCGAACTTGAGAAATACTAATTTCAAAATTCTCCGCAACATCGATAAGTAAGCGATTAGCGTTCTTGTGGTAACGCATATAAGTTTCGCGAGATGGTCGTTTATATTTTTTCAAATGAACACCTACTTCCACAAAGAATCATCTTTAATAAGATTGCGTGCAGTCTTCATCATACCAGATAAAGCTTTATTGAATCGTTCTTTCTCATCTTCCGACATCCCTTCAGTCTCTTTACGGAACATGACAAGTGTTTGTTGTTCTAATTTACTATTAGCAGAAGTTTTTGAATCTGCAGATGTAGCTACATAAGGAATATCTGTTCTTCCTAGCAAATAATCAGTAGATACATTAAAGTAGTCAGCGATTTCTTGTAGACGGTCAGATTTTGGAGTTTTTTCTTTTAAAGTGTATAGGTAATTTACACTAAAACCTAAATCTTCAGCAACTTTTTGTAAACTTACACCTTGCTTTTTAGATAATTCCTTTATTTTTTCGAATGTTGAAAACATTGATATATCAGCCTTTCTTAAGGATGACAAAAAATATTTATAAAAAAGTGTAAAAATATCTTGACTTATTTTACACTATAATATAAAATAATTTTTGTAAGTTAAAGAGTTAGTAAAGTAACTTGTTAAAACTTATCAAAATTCAATATAGCTTTGGCGGGCGTAAAAGATTGATTTAATAACGTTTTATCAAGTGTTTTCTTTATGGATTCATTTTACACCATAGTATAAATATTTGTCAATAATTTTATAAAATTATTTACTAATTCTTTTGATTTACACTATATATTTTGTGGAAAGGAGCAGAAAGGAGTAGATATGAGTTTACAACACAAAAAATGGATTGCTCTTGTACAAGAAAAAATGTCACAAAAAGGTTGGTCGAAAAGTGATTTAGCACAAGTGTGTGGTGTTTCTTCGGCAATGATTACAAGGCTTTTGAAAGAAGGTTATGGTAGCGATAGTTTTAAATTACTAGTATCAAAAAAACTTGGCATTCGTGAACCTTGGGAAGAATTTGAGGGGTAATGTATGAACGAAATTTTTAATTTTCACGGACAAGAAGTCCGCACAGTAACAGTTGACAATGAACTTTACTTTGTTGGTAAAGATGTAGCAAATGTACTCGGTTATGCTAATCAGCGAGATGCTCTAAGTAAGCATGTTGATGACGAGGATAAAATCACTCTAACGTCGCAAAACGCGACATTAGAAAATATCCCTAATCGTGGGTTATCCGCAATCAACGAATCAGGTCTTTATTCGCTTATCTTATCTAGTAAGTTACCGCAGGCAAAAGATTTTAAACGTTGGGTTACATCAGAAGTCTTACCAACAATTCGTAAACATGGTATGTATGCAGTGGATGATTTACTTGATAATCCTGATATGGCTATTGCAGCATTCCAACGTTTGAAAGAAGAACGTCGGCTACGTTTACAAGCACAAGAAGAAGTAGCTCAAAAGAATCAAATGATTCAGGAATTACAACCAAAAGCAACTTATTATGATTTGATTTTGCAAAGTGAATCTTTGGTAGCTATTTCAGTGATCGCTAAAGATTACGGTATGAGTGCTAAAAAGTTAAATAATTTATTGCATGAATTAAAAGTGCAATTCAAACAAGGTAGTACGTGGCTACTATATCAAAAATATGCTGATAAAGGATACACACAATCTAAAACACATACGATTGATGCAGAACGTAGTCGAATGCATACATATTGGACGCAAAAAGGACGTTTATTTATCTATGATTTGCTCAAAAATAAAAAAGGTATCTTACCTAAAATTGAGCAAGAAGCTTAACGATTAATTTCGCCACTCTCAGCTAGTAGTTACAGCTCTAGCAAGTTATTATCCTTATTATATTATTTTTACGCGGTTTAATTTATTCATGGTCTCCTATATAAATATCTATCAGATATGTATTTCCTCCAAAAATACATGACATTATCACAGAGACTTGCTAGAGCTATAACTGCTAGTTGAGAGCAGTAGAACACAAAAGAAAGGAGCAAACATGAAACCAAAACGTTATCCGTATTGCGGACAAAAAAAGCAACCTGATAAACAGATTGCAAAGTTGGAAAGTAAATTAACAATGTATGCAACAGGTGTTTCGATTTTAGCCTCACGCATAAATGTTATTGAAAGGAACAGCGATTATGGAAAAGATTGAAATTAGAGAAGGCAAAATTTTTCTATCTGGCAATGAAGTTTCTGGTGTTGAAAAATTCAAACTAAAAAGCACAGCCAAGAATGGCTTTGCAGAAGTATATTTAAAGTTACTTGTTAAATTGTCCTGATATCAAATTGGAGATAACTTGAGCCGCAATGTCTTTTAAAACATCTAATGATGATGAGCCTACCTTATTAGCTATTTCTTTAGTTTTATTCCAATTATTATCTTGTCTAATGTTATTGACGAATTGATGTCCATACGGTGACAAGTCTTGAATGATGAAACCACCAAAATAGTGAGTTACTTTTAAAAATAATCCACTATGTTCGCATTGCCTGACGTGATAAAGGATCTCTTCTTTAGAATATTTTGGAGTTAAATTTTTATATATGATTTCCTCTTCGACATCATTAGAGTAAGTTGCGTTTTCTTCAACAACTAAAAGAATATCGCGAATACAATCAGCATTTAATTTCATAGTGATTCTCCAATCATTTTATTTTAATTATATCAAATAATCGGAAGGACGGTGTATCTATTTTGGATACAAAAAAAGCGACTGACGGCAATCAGTCGCTAACAGAAATAAACTTATCTAAATTATAGCATATTTAAAAGGAGCGCGCTATGCCAAAGGTCGAAATAACTTACAAGGCTGTCGGTGTTAACGAAGATGCTGAATGGGGCGATTATGACCATCTCATGCAACGTTGGGAAGGCTTAAGTAAGCCAGTCGCTAAGCAATGGGCAGCTGAAATGCGTGAGCATCCAGAGTTTAGGAAATACATCGACAATCCTACACATCGAATAGTTTTTATCAATTACAAAGGATTTGAGCTATTTGTTAAATGGAAATCACGTAACCGATATTTGAGTAAAAAAGAAACATTAGCAGAAATGCTAAAAAACATGAAATTAGAAGCAGAGGTTTTATTATGACATTATTTAACTGGATTTTTACAAAACCTAACAAACAAGAAACTACTCAACCAGAATTCGTGTTTGAAAGTTGGGAAACAAAAGCAAAACGTTACGACAATGTTATTAAAGCGCAAAATGCTATGACACGATACATTCAAAGAGGTTGACATGATACAAGAAGTTATTAACGAAAATGAGTTCTTGAAAGACGAAAACAAACGTCTAAACAACGAACTGACAAAACATTACTTTGCGACAGTCGCAAAAGCAAATTTACTCGACATTATCATTGCTGAGGGCTATATCTTGCCATCAACGCTTGATAAATGTATCAATCAACTTGATGAAGTTGACCAACTAGAAATTAGAAAGGTTATGACAAAATGAGATTGGCAAAACAAAAATTAGGAGCTCAACAAAATGGATATGGTCGTATTGGGTGTGATATTGATATTTACAATGAAATCGCTGAAATTGCAGACAAATGTGGTTATACATTGACAAGTGTAACGAATGCACTGCTTGGCTTCGCTTTAGAAAACAGTGAAATTATCACGGAGACTAAAACGGTAGAAGTTAATACATTCAGAATTGGAAGTGAGGATTTTGATGGTAACAATCAATAAATTAGAAATTGAAAACGTCAAACGGATTAAAGCGGTCAAAATTGAACCGTCGGCAAGCGGTTTGACTGTAATTGGTGGAAATAATAACCAAGGCAAGACCAGCGTTTTGGACAGCATTGCTTGGGCTCTTGGTGGTAACAAATACAAACCAAGTCAAGCAGAGCGTGAAGGTTCAATGGTACCACCAACGCTGAAGGTGACTTTGTCAAATGGCTTGATTGTTGAACGCAAAGGTAAGAATAGCTCGCTTAAGGTGATTGACCCTAATGGTCAAAAAGCAGGACAACAGTTACTTGACAGCTTTGTGGAAGAATTGGCTATCAATTTACCCAAGTTCATGGAAAGCACGCCAAAAGACAAGGCTAACACGCTTTTACAAATTATCGGTGTTGGCGATCAGCTGGCAGAACTAGAGCTAAAAGAAAAGGAAATATATAATCAACGTCATGCAATTGGTGTGATTGCTGACCAAAAGGAGAAGTTTGCAAAAGAACAGCCATACTACCCAGACGCACCGAAAGAATTGGTTAGCATTTCCGAACTTATCCAACAACAGCAAGCTATTTTAGCTAAGAATGGTGAGAATGCTCGTAAGCGTCAGAACGTGACAGTCATTCAACAAAACTACGACTTCAAGAAAGCCGAAGTAGAGGACTTCAAACAAAAATTAAAACAAGCAGAAGCACAATTGGCACAGCTTGAAAATGATTTGTCTATCGCACAGACTGACGCTATGGACTTGCATGACGAATCAACAGCTGAAATCGAAGAAAACATTGCACGTATTGACGAAACTAACAGACGTGTTCGCGCTAATCTTGATAAAGACAAAGCTGAAGACGACGCTAAACAACAACGTGAACAATACAACCAATTGACTAATGAAATTGAAGCTGTTCGTCAGCAGAAAACAGACTTGTTAACTAACGCAGACTTGCCACTTGAAGGCTTGTCAGTATCTGACGGTAAACTACTTTATCAAGGACAAGAGTGGGATAACATGTCTGGCAGTCAACAGCTTATGGTAGCTACTGCGATTGTTCGTAAGCTTAAGCCAGAATGTGGCTTCGTTTTAATTGATAAGTTGGAACAAATGGACCAAATCACACTTGAACAGTTTGGTACTTGGCTAGAACAAGAAGGCTTGCAAGCTATTGCCACAAGGGTGTCGACTGGTGAGGAGTGCGCTGTGATAATCGAGGACGGTTACTCAGTCGTTAACGAAGCACATCAACAATCAACAACAGCTAAGCCAGCATTTACAGCAGGTACATTTTAAGAAATAGGAGAAAAAAACAATGAAACAAACTGAAACATTTATCGTCTTTCGTGACAAAGAAAGCGGTCGTTTCCTAACGAAGTATAAAAACAATGATAGTGCATTAGCGTTTTCAGCTAGTTATAAAAAAGAAATTCAATCAGCGCTTTTCATCCCTGAAGAAAATTTTGAAAAAGATAAAAAAAGATATGATGGTTTATTGCAAGCACTTGAAGCAGAACCGTTAAAAGTCAAAGCAGAATACACGCTCACAACATTAGATGGCGAAGAACCAGAGGAAATTAAAGCCAACAATCAAAGTAAAGCTAAAATGCTGTTTGATGCACTTGATGACATTTTTGGAGGTGATGATTAATGCAAATCACAAAAGGAAAACGCGCACGAGCCCAAAAAGTAGTCGTCTATGGTCCCGAAGGAATTGGAAAATCAACCTTTGCGGCACAATTTCCAGAACCGCTATTTATCGACACGGAAGGCTCAACCGACAACATGGACGTCTCACGCTTGGACAAGCCGTCAAGCTACACCATGCTAAAAAATGAAATTGCTTGGGTGAAAGCTAATCCAACTGTTTGCAAAACACTTGTTATTGACACGATTGACTGGGCAGAAAGCTTAGTCATTGCAGATGTCTGCGCACAACATGGCAAGAAAGGTATCGAGGACTTCGGCTGGGGAAATGGCTACACATACACTAAGGAAGAAATGGGGCGTTTGCTCAATCAGCTTGGTGAATTGGTCGATTTAGGTATCAACGTTGTGTTAACAGCACACGCTCAAATGCGTAAATTTGAACAGCCTGATGAAATGGGAAGTTATGACCGTTGGGAGTTGAAACTCGGTAAAAAGACGAGTTCACAGACGGCACCGTTAGTTAAAGAATGGGCTGATATGGTTCTATTTGCTAATTATAAAACAGTCGTCATGACGGCTGATAATGGCAAGAAAAAGGCGACTGGTGGGCAACGTGTTCTATACACGCAACATCATCCAGCTTGGGACGCTAAAAACCGTCATGGTTTGCCAGAGGAAATGCCGTTTGATTATGCAGGGATTGCGCATATCTTTAATCAAGCGCAACCACAGCCTACACCTCAACCGCAACAAACAGCGCCTGAACCTGCTCCACAAGCACCAGCACAGGAACAAACATCAACTGCTGAACCAACGCCACAAGCTCAACCACAGGTGCAAGAAACGCCACAGCAACTGTCACAAGCACCTGAAAGCTTAACGCAGCCTGCGCCAGAACGTCAGCCTTACCAAGAGCCTAATTTAGCCTTACCACAAGCGCTGCGTGATTTGATGATTCAAAACCAAGTCACAGAGCTTGAAGTCCAAAAGGCGGTTGCTCAAAAGGGCTACTACCCTGAGGACACGCCAGTTATCATGTACGACCCAGGATTTATTGACGGTGTTCTTATTGGCGCTTGGGACCAAGTGTTTAGCATGATTAAAGATAATCGTATCTTGCCATTTTAGAAAGGAATCACAATGGAAAAAACAATTAAATTAGACTTATCAGCTATCGGTGAAGGTAGCCTACAAGAAAAAGTAGACAAAGAACTTGAAAAAATTTTTGACAACATTCTTGATCCAAATACTGAAAGCAAGCCAGCGCGTAAGTTAACGATTACGCTCACAATGAAAGCTGACGAAAGTCGTCAAACAGTTAGCACAGCAATGGAAGTAAAATCAACACTAGCACCTCAAAAAGGTGCAGCAACAACCGTTCTTGTTGGTCAGAAAGACGGTAAGGTCTACGCTAACGAATTGCTTAGTAGCATCCCTGGTCAAACCTATTTTGACAATGAAGCGGTCTTGCGCACTGATATTGGCGAACCAATCGAAGCGTTAGAAAAAGGGATTAATGAAGATGTCATTGATTTCAATAAACAGAAAGCAGGTAATTAATTATGTCAGAAAACATCAAAGAAGCTATTGCATACGGCGTTGAGTTAGCAAGCCGTGAAGAAAAAATCATCACAGTTGATGGCAAACACTACTATGATGACTCAAAAGCTAATCTTGTTGAACTTGAACCGATACTTTATCCAGATACACTTGAACTATGCACGCTTGATAGTTTAGTTGACTACCTAAAATCAGGACTTAACGGCACTAGCTATCAACGTTTAATGGTTATTGTGGAAAGTCCAACTCAAGTGTCTGTCTATACTGAAGATGATGAAAAAGCAGTACGTACACGTCTTGTTAGCGTTGAAGCACGTAACCCAAATATCCAATACGGTTACTACATGTCATCAACTGACTTCAACGTTTACCTGCAATCAAAATTTGAAGATACAGATGACCGCGACGTTGTTTTGAATTTTGCAAGTGCGCTTAAAATTGACAATGGTTCAGAAATTGTCGATAACGGTGTTAGCCAAACAACGACTGTCAAAACTGGAGTAGCTAACTTAGCAAAAGCTAAAGCACCAAATCCAGTCATGCTACGTCCATATCGCACATTTGCAGAGGTGGAACAACCAGCTAGCCAATTTGTATTTCGTATCGATAAAAACGCAGAAATGGCACTATTTAGCGCAGACGGTGGCAAATGGCGCTTAGAAGCAATCAACAACGTTGCTAACTACTTGAAAGCACAACTTGTAGAACAAAGTAATATTACAATTTTAGCTTAATCAAAAAGGAGAAATTAACATGACACAATTTAACAATAACTTTGACCACGAACTTGGCTGGGATGATGAAATCGTAACGGACGCTAAAGAATTCGTACAGCTCACGCCTGGTGACTACCAATTCACAGTAACAAACCTAGAACGTGGACGTCACACGCCAAACCCACAAAATCCAGGGAAATTGCCAGCTTGCAACAAAGCAACTGTCACTATTGTGATTGAAACTGCTGAAGGTGAAGCACAATTAACACATAATCTATTTTTGCATACATCAACTGAAGGTATGCTGTCAGCATTCTTTGGTGCTATTGGACAAAAGAAACACGGTGAACCACTTCGTATGAATTGGAATAGTGTCATTGGCGCAAAAGGTGTTTGCCGAGTAAACAAACGTAAAGGTACTGGTCAATATGCCGACCGTGAATATGACAATATTCGAGCCATGATTTATGCTGATGACGTTGATTGGACGAAAGTGTTGAACGCAAACGTACAACCGCAACAGCCGACCTATCAACAACAACCAGCACAAAATTATCAAACAACACAACCTCAACAATACCCACAACAGCCACAAACACCGCAACAACCTGCAGGATTTCAAGCTGGGCAATTTTAAGAGGTAATCTATGGAACTTAGAAAATATCAAGAAGAAGCCCGCGAAGCTGTTCAGCAAGAGTGGGAAGAGGGCAGAAAAAGAACATTGCTAGTCCTTCCTACTGGGTGCGGTAAGACTATCGTATTTTCTAAGATTATTGAAGACCGTGTGAGAATGGGCGAGCGGGTGCTCGTCCTGGCACATAGGTCAGAACTCTTAGAACAAGCTAGCGATAAATTAAAAACCGCTACTGGTTTAGGAACAGCACTAGAGAAAGCAGAAAGCACATCAATTGGTTCATGGTTCCGTGTTGTTGTTGGTTCAGTCCAAACAATGCAACGTGAGAAACGACTTAGCCAATTCCCACCAAATTATTTTGACACGATTGTGATTGATGAAGCACATCATGCTATTTCAGATGGCTATCAACGAGTGCTACAACATTTTGAATCGGCTAACGTGTTAGGCGTTACAGCAACCCCAGACAGAGGAGATAAAAAGAATTTAGGTAAGTTCTTTGACAGTCTTGCTTATGAATATTCAATTGTTGACGCAATCAAATCTGGCTATTTGTCAAAGATTACAGCAGTTACTATACCGTTAACATTGGACTTATCGTCAGTCAGTCAACAAGCTGGTGATTTCAAAGCTAGCGAAGTTGGCACAGCGTTAGATCCATATCTAGAACAAATCGCAGATGAAATGGTTAAGCAATGTTCAGACCGCAAAACAGTTGTATTCTTGCCACTTGTCAAAACGTCTAAGAAATTCTGTGACATTTTAAATACAAAAGGTTTTAAAGCTGCTGAAGTGAACGGTGAGTCAGACGACCGTGCGGAAGTCTTAGCTGATTTTGACGAAGGTAAATACAATGTTCTTTGTAATTCTATGCTTTTGACTGAAGGTTGGGACTGTCCAACTGTTGACTGTGTGGTTGTTTTACGACCGACAAAGGTTAGAGCGCTGTATAGTCAAATGGTAGGGCGTGGCACTCGTTTAGCACCTGGTAAGGAAAACCTTTTGATTTTAGATTTCCTTTGGCACACCGAACGCCACGAGCTATGCAGACCAGCGCATCTAATTACTGACAGCCCAGAAGTGGCTAAGAAGATGGTTGAAAACATGGCTGAACAGACCAACGAACAATTTGAATTGCTAGAAGCTGAAGAAACAGCAAGCAAGGACGTTGTGGCTGAACGTGAAGAGGCACTTGCTAAACAATTATCAGAAATGCGTAAGCGTAAACGTCGCTTAGTTGACCCATTGCAATTTGAAATGTCTATCCAAGCTGAAGACTTAGCAGACTACGTGCCAGCTTTCGGAATTGAGATGACACCACCAACGGACAAGCAGTTAAAAGCGTTAGAGAAGTTCGGTATCTTTACAGATGATATTGGTAACTTTGGTAAAGCTAGCAAGTTGTTAGACCGACTTAAGAAACGTCAAACAGAAGGCCTTACAACACCTAAACAGATTCGTCTGTTGGAACGTTACGGTTTTAAAAACGTTGGCATGTGGACATTCGACGGTGCAAGTAATTTAATCAATCGCATCGCAGCTAATGGTTGGCGAGTTCCTCGCGGTATTCGACCAGCGGAATTTAAACCTGAATAATAAGAAAGGATAAACATGGCAGAGAGAGATTTTGACCTGCTACCATTGCTGGATTATATCAATCCTGCCATGGTGGATTACAGTACATGGTGTCAAATCGGTATGGCCTTAAAGCACGAAGGCTATACGGCAATGGACTGGGATAATTGGTCACAAGCTGACACACGTTATAAGAAAGGTGAATGCTTCAAGAAATGGGCAACTTTCAACGAAGAAGCAGGTAGTGTTGTAACAGGAGCCACAATCACACAATTAGCAAAAGAGAATGGCTGGCAACCTGCTTCAAGCGGTCGTAGCGATTCTCACGAACTAGATTGGGAAGATACCATTGACCGTGACTATCAAATTGTCGATAAGAATTGGGTTGAGTCAAAAGAAATCAGAGAGCCGTTAAATTGGCAACCTGCACAAGATTTAATCAGGTATTTAGAAACATTGTTTGACTCAACGGATTTGGTCGGCTACGTAACTGCGACATATCCAATTGAAACGGACAATGGCACGATTTATAAGCCAACGCAAGGCAATTTTGATAGGACAGCTGGTGAACTTATCCAGCTACTGCAAAAGACACCTGACGACATCGGCGCTGTCTTTGGTGATTACAAAGAAGAAGCAGGTGCGTGGATACGTTTTAATCCGTTAGACGGAAAAGGTGTCAAAAATGACAACGTCACAGACTATCGCTATGCGCTAGTCGAATCAGATACGTTAGACATTGGTAAGCAATATGCGCTGTTTAAAGAGCTTGAATTGCCGATTGCAACGCTTGTCCATTCGGGTAAGAAATCACTACACGCAGTCGTGAAAGTAGATGCCAGAGATTACCAAGAATACCGTAAACGTGTTGATTACATTTATCAAATCTGTAAGAAAAACGGTCTTGACATTGACACGCAAAACCGCAATCCAAGTCGTCTATCACGTATGCCAGGTGTGACACGAAACGGACACAAACAATTTTTGATTGATACGAATATTGGTAAAGCGAACTACGACGAATGGTATCAATGGGTTGAAGACTTGAACGATGATTTACCAGACCCTGAAGGTCTACTAGACAGCTGGGATGACATGCCAGATTTAGCACCAGAGCTTATCCATGGTGTGTTGCGTCAAGGGCACAAGATGTTGATTGCTGGTCCATCTAAAGCTGGGAAATCATTCGCCTTGATTGAGCTATCAATCGCCATAGCTGAAGGCAGCAAATGGCTTGGATGGCAATGTGAGCAAGGACGTGTCTTATATGTCAATCTGGAACTTGATAGACCGTCAGCGCTGCACCGTTTTAAAGATGTGTACGACGCTATGGGACTTCAAGCAAACAACGTCCAAAACATTGACGTCTGGAACCTGCGTGGTAAGACTGTGCCAATGGATAAGCTAGCGCCTAAGCTAATCAGACGGTCACTTAAAAAGAATTACCAAGCGGTCATCATTGACCCAATCTACAAAGTTTTGACTGGTGACGAAAACAGTGCGGACCAAATGGCACACTTTACCAATCAGTTTGATAAGGTGGCTACTGAGCTAGGTTGTAGCGTGATTTACTGTCACCACCACAGTAAAGGTGCTCAAGGGGGCAAGAAATCAATGGACCGCGCCAGTGGTTCGGGAGTGTTTGCTCGTGACCCAGACGCATTGATTGACTTAGTCGAACTTGAACTAAACGACAATCTGATTAAACAACGTACTGACAAAGCGAAATGCGACGTGTTTAAACGTGCTATCCAAGAGAAGAACTTAGACTATTACCAACACGAAATCACGCTTGATGACTTGCAAAGTGTCGCACAGATGAGTAAACATTTTGACAAAGCGCTTGATGACATCATGGTTAGAAAGCCATACTTGCACGAAATCCAACAAGTGGAAGAATCTATCAAGATTGCCACAGCATGGCGTGTTGAGGGGACGCTTCGTGAATTTGCTAAGTTCCCACCAGTCAATGTGTGGTTCAGCTATCCAGTACACAGCGTGGATACAACAGGTGTTTTGGCAGATATTCAGTTGGAAGATGATAAGCCCCTTTGGCAAAAAGCAAAAGAATCACGAAAAAGTAAAGAACAAAACTTAAAAGAACGAAACCAAAAATTAGAGACAGCTTACAACGCTTTATTTGATGGTTCAGCTCCAGTTACTGTTCAAGAAATTCGTGAATATTTAGATTTAAAATCAAACAAAAGTGTAGAAAATTATATCAAAGAGCACAACAATTTTGATGTTAAAAAAGGAATTGTATTTCAAGTTTCAGTAAACCAAGAAGCGGAAAAGAAAGAAAAAGACTAGAAGAATTCTAAAGAAAAATCCTGTTATTTTCTTTTCTTAAATCGGAAAAATACTAGTTATTTTCTTTTCTTGCTAATTTTAGAAAAATCGGAAAAATACTAGTTATTTTCTTGAAAAAATATCGTTATAACTCTTCCAGAGTTATTAAAAGTGTTTTTCCTTCGTCAAAAGTCAAAGAGAAAAGGAAAAGGGGCTGTAAGCTCTGCCCCTTTATCCTTTGTCTCATCTTTGACAAAGGCGCACATGGAAAACGTAAAAATTGAAAGAAGGAAAAATGAGGTGTAAAAATGGAAGTTTATAAACTTAGAATGATTATTGAATATAAAGAGTTAAAACAACGTACTGAGAAGTTAGGAATCATGCTTGACAGATGGTTAACGGATGATTTGGATTTTGAACCATCTTGCCCATTTGAATTACTTGAAAGCCAGTTTCATGTAATGAAATCATATCTTAGTATTTTGGTACAACGTGCTGCAATTGAAAATATTGACCTTGATTATGACTTCGCCAGTGACCAAAAAGATGAAGATTATTGAGGTGGTGAATAATGAATAAACAAGAATTTCAACAAAAGATAAAAAATATGGAATCTCCCAAAAACTTTACTTTCATTTCTGCTCAGGATGCGTATGAACGAGGTTTTGAAGAAGCAAGGGGTACAGCTTTATTTAATTCTTGCTTTCTTGATGAGCCAGAAAAACCAGTAGTGCCACAATTTGTAGCTGATTGGTATGAAGAAAATAAAGATGATTTTGAATATAACTTATACAGACTTTGTATCGATTTCTATGAACGAAAATTACATGAAGATTTACATGAATGGTTTGATAATGACAAAAATAAACCTATCGAAGTATTAGTATTGATGAACAAGTACGGCTATGAAGTCAAGAAAGAGAAGCTGTATTCGGCTAGATTTAAGCTCTTAGATGATGTTGAGGAATGCTACATTAATCAACTCATAAATAATAAAAGACTTTTTCTAGGTAATTTAGATGAAAACGACTATGTTAAAGTATTCTTTACAAGAGAAGAGTTGAAAGACTTAGGTTTGTGGGAGAATGTATTAATCGACACTGATGAGGTAGAAGATGATTGAATTTTTTATCCCAATGAAGAAAATCCCAACAGTCACACACCAGCAGAAAAAATGGACGGTCAGAAATGGAAAGCCACAATCTTATGAGCCTGAAAAGCTGAAAGAAACACGAGCAATGTTTATGGAACTGTTAGCGCCGTATGCGCCAGAGGAACCGTTAGACGGTTCGTTGAGGTTAACTACTAAATGGTTGTTTCCAAAAATAAAAGGAACAACTAACGGTCAGTACAAGCATACGAAACCCGACACGGATAACCTGGTGAAGTTATTAAAAGATTGCATGGAAAGAACAGGATTCTATGTGAATGATTCGCGTGTGGCTAGTGAAGTGATTGAGAAATTTTGGGCTGACACAGTAGGAATTTATGTGAGGTTAGAAAGCTTATGAGTAGCAAGGGTGGAAATAAGTTAAAAGCAAAGCATTGTGTTGGATTTTATGAACGTCACACAGAAAATGCTTTGGAAGTGTTAGATGATTTTATCGAATGGACTCAGAAGAAACATCTCAAGAACTATATTGAGATTGGTAAGATGTTGAACGTTTCTCCAAACAAAGCAAATCGATTGCTGCACAGAGAAGTCTTACCAGAAGATAAAAATATAGTTCAAAGAATGAAGGAGGTCATGAGTCATGAAAATTGATTATATTGATTTCTTTCAAAATGAAGTCACAGCTTGGATGAAAGCTAGTAATCAAAAATCACAAGAACTTGGTTTTGGGACCTATGCTTACTGGGAATGGGCGAATCAATCCATTGTGGCAATTTGCGAAAAATACGGCAATGATGAATTAGTAAATGGTCAGTTTCAGCTTATCTGGGAATGGTTAGATAAGCAAGCGAAAGGAGTAAGTCATGTATGAAGTAGTGTTGTATTTTGACAATATGGTTGATGAGACGTACCGCTTTGACACCTACAAAGAAGCACTTGAAAAAGTGAATAATCTCAAATGGCAGTATCGTACCAAACGCTTATACAGCTTTAAAGTGAGAAAAGGTTGAGAGATGAAAAATGATGTTTTAGTGATTGGATTAATTGTCATGCTTGCGGCGTTTATGTGTATTGCTGTTGGCTATGACATTGGTAAACGTGAAGGCAAGTCCGAAATGACAGAGTTAAAAACAGAGCTTAGGCAAGCTAAGGCGCAAATTAAACTCTTGGAAGAAAATCAAGTGATTGTGTATTACGCTGATAGCTACGGTGGTAACCCATAACGGTATCAGGTCGGTTCGACTCCGACCATGGGTATAACCCGAAAATAATTTTTCATATTGGAGGTGGTTAAAGCACTCCTTCTTACACGCTTTGAACTACCATTCAAAAATTAGTACGATTAGTTAGCTTTTCGGGTGGTTAACTGTCAAATAGGCTGAAATAAAAAAGAAACGAGGACTTCTTTTGTTGGTTAAACTCATTTTAAAACAGCTTATCAGTCGGCTGTGATTATGCAAGGCGCTACTTTTCTTATGCTAATTCAATGTTTGGGTCGTGCGCCTGCCCGTCTTGTGGAAACACAAAAAAGCCCCTGCACACGCAAGGACCTAAGATATATGAATGATACTTATATTATATCATAAAAAGGAGCTGTGTAGGGTGGGAAAATTGAGCAATTCACAATTAAAAGCACTTGATGAGTTGTTGTTTGATTATGTGAGCATCGACCATAAAATTGCAGTACGTAAGCTAGAAATTAGTGACGTTCCAAATACAGATGTAAACGTAGGTGGTGGACGTTCCAACATTGTGTCTAAACCAACTGAAAGCATGATTGCTAAATGGGATAGCGACCAACGTCTAAATAGCTTATATGCACAAAAATATGCAGTAGAGAATACTTTGTCTATGCTTGACGAAGATATGTCACGTATTTTCTGGTTACGTTGGGCAAGAGGTAGTGTGAATACCTGGGACGCCATTGCTGGTAAAATGCACATGTCAATCAAGACAATTTACCGAAAACGTCAACGAATTTTAGAAATTTTTGCTGATTTTTATGGTTTTTCGTAAAAATGACAAAAAACACGATATTTTTGTCACCTAAAATGCGATATTATGTTATCATCAAGGTTTTGAAGATAAGGACGAGGATTATTGAGGGTCTTTCTCGTCCTTATTTGTTACGGTTTACAGTTAACAGTCACACGTTTGTGTGGCTTTTTATTTTGGATTGGAGGTGATGGAAAATCACTAAATTAACTTTAAAACAACAACGTTTTGCAGATGAGTACATCATCGGCGAAGTATATTGTATCGAGAATCTAAAAAATCAAAAAAAGTATATTGGGATAACTACAAGGACAATATCAGAACGTTTCAAAGAACATTGTAAAGCTGATACTGCAATCGGTAGAGCTATTCGCAAATATGGTAAAAATAATTTTTTTGTTTATAAATTAGATTCTGCAAAAAGCAAACAAGAATTATTTGACTTGGAAAAATATTATATTAAAAAATACGACTCATATCACAAAGGATATAATTCAACTATTGGCGGTGACGGTGTTGTCAAAGACATGTCTATAGATGTTGTATTAACTGAGAGACAATTGCGTTTTGTGAATTATGTCGAAAAGAAAAACAAAGAAGTTATTGATGTAAATGACGCTAATCAAATGATTATAAGTGTTGTTTTAAATATCTCTAACCTTTTTTTATTATGCGATTCTAAAAAAGAAAAAAGAGAATGCGCAAAATTACTATTGACATTATCGCCTTCTTTGTTGAAAAAAGTACTTAATTTTAACCTTTTTTCTCTGGAAGAATTAAGGGGGTGGGCATCATGGCGAAGTACACTTACTGGATAACAGACGAAGGTCTTTTATTGATTGAGGGATGGGCTCGTGACGGTCTCACCGAAGAACAAATCGCACACAATATGGGCATTAGACGTGAAACGCTAATCCAATGGAAAAAACGATATGTTAACATTTCTAACGCCCTAAAGAGCGGCAAAGAAGTGGTTGACCGTCAAGTTGAAAATGCTTTGTTTAAAACTGCCACAGGGTTTTACTATGACGAAGAAACTGTGACTAATCAAGGTGAAGTTGTGACGGTGCGCAAATACAGTAAACCAAATACAACAGCGCAGATTTACTGGCTTAAGAATCGCAAGCGTGAAGTTTGGACAGACAAGCAAGAAGTACAACTTGAAGCCAATGTCACAACAAACAAACTCGACGGCATCTTGGCACAGTTAGAAGATGATAGCTCATGAGCGACATGATTCTATCTGATAAATATAAAGCGTTCTTGCGACACAATGCTAAAGCCGAAGCTCTTGAAGGAACAACAGCTGCTGGAAAGACAACGGTTGGTGCTTTTAAATTCATGTTAAAAGTCGCTAAGTCATCTAAAAAGTTACACTTTATTGCTTCAAAATCAATTGGTGACGCGGAAAAGAACATTATTAATTCTGATTTGGGGATAGTTGATATTTTCGGAGAGTTGGTCGATTATCGTGGGAATGGTAGTCTTGATTATAAAATTCCACATTTGGTTTATCACGTCGATAACAAACCAGAGAACGATAAGATTGTTTTCGTTCTTGGGTACGAAGATAAAACCAAATGGAAAAAGGCACTTGGTTCGCAATTTGGCTGTGGTTACATTGACGAAATCAACACGGCTGATACAGACTTTGTTCAAGAATCAACTATGCGCTGTGACTATTGGATGTGCACCATGAACCCAGACGACCCAACATTACCAATTTATGAACAATACATCAATCGCTTTCGTGCTTTGCCAGAATACGAACAAGATACGCCAAAGGAAATTCAAGAAGAATTAGACAAACAACCAGCGCAACCAGAATGGACGTACTGGTTTTTTAATTTCGACCATAACGCAGGACTACCAGAGGATAAAAAACAGCAAATTATCAACACAGTAGCCCCTGGGACTAAGATTTACAAAAATAAAATCTTAGGGCTTCGTGGTCGGTCAGAAGGTCTTATTTTCTCTATGTTCGAGAGACAGCGCAACGTCATTACACGTAAGCAAGCTAAATCGTTTAGCTATGCGCAGTTTTCGTGTGGTGTTGATACGTCTTATTCTGAACAGTCAAACGACACAATCGCTTTTATTTTCCAAGGTATTACGCGAGACGGTAAGCTAGTAACACTTGCCGAACGAGTTTACAACAATAAAGATTTGAGCGGTGATAAGATAGCGCCGTCAGATACAGTCGAGCTATTGCATAAGTTTCTAGATGATTGTAAGGACGATTGGGGCTTTGCACGTAGGATTTACGTTGATAACGCAGACCAAGCAACAATTATGGAATTGAGGAAATACGCTAATAAATATGGTCTGCTATACGAGTTCATGAATGCGAACAAGAAAGTCAAAATCATTGACCGTATAAATTTAATGGCTAGCTGGATGAAGCAAGGTTATTACTTTGTCGTTGACGACTGTGAAAATCATTTACATGAATTAGATGTCTACAGCTGGAAAGAAGGCAAGGATGAGCCAGAGGATAGAAACGACCACACCATCAATGCTTGTCAGTATGGCTTTATTCCGTACATCAAAATGATTGGTGAAAGGCAGAATAATTCTAACCAGTTCGATACGCTTCGGGCTGGTTTTGGTTTGTAATGAAAGGATATTATGACATACAAAGAAACTTTTGTAGATAGCACAGGCAAGAGCAATTTACTTGAATTACGTTTCCACCGTGAAGCACGGATGAGATACAGTGTTCACGACTTAGACACGTTATTTGCTGATGACTATCGCTTACTTAAGGAAATACTACATCACCACGAAACAATACAGAGACCACGTATTCAAGAACTGCTTGACTACGCTGAGGGAAATAATCACGATATCAGTAAAGCTGGTAGACGTCGTGATGATGACATGGCAGACACTCGTGCCATTCATAATTTTGGACGTGCAATTGCTGTATTCAAACAAGGGTATTTGGTTGGCAATCCTATTCAGGTTTCTTATGAGGACGACAATTATCAGGAACAATTGGACGAATTAGCTAAGCAAAATGATTTCCACCAGCTAAACCGTTCACTAGTACTTGATTTGTCTAAGACCGGTCGTGCTTATGACTTGGTTTATCGCGCACAAGATGATACGACACGAGCAGTTAAGCTAGATCCGTTAGGGACATTTGTCATTTATGACGACACTCTGGAGATGCACAGTGTCGCTGGTGTACGTTACTATCAAGCTAATCCGTTTGATGACAAGAAAAAAATTGTTGAAGTCTACACGCCAAGTGACATTATGACGTTTGAATATGACGGTACGCTTAATGAAATCAGCAGAACCACACATGCGTTTGAGTTAGTTCCAATTACGGAATACATGAATAATTCAAACGGGTTAGGTGATTATGAGACAGAGCTGTCATTGATTGACTTGTACGACGCTTCTCAATCTGATACAGCTAATTATATGCAGGACTTATCAGACGCTATTTTGGCTATCATAGGTCGTGTTAATTTCCCAGCCGACTGTGACACAGCAGCGAAGCAGATTGAGTACATGCGTAAAATGCGCAAAGCTCGTTTGTTAAACTTAGAGCCACCTATTGACCAAGAGGGTAACGAAGGAACAGTTGACGCTAAGTATTTGTACAAGCAATATGATGTTAACGGTACTGAAGCTTACAAAAAACGTGTTGTTAATGACATTCATAAGTTTACCAATACACCAGATATGACCGACGATAATTTTGCTGGTGTTCAGTCTGGTGAAGCTATGAAATGGAAAGTGTTTGGTCTTGACCAGGAACGTGTTGACATGCAAGCTTTGTTTGAAAGGTCTCTTAAACGTCGTTATCGTCTAGTGGCTAACATTGGTAAAGTTGCTCGTGAAATGACAGATTTTGACGTGTCTAAATTAATCATTACATTTACGCCGAACTTACCTGCAGACACAGCAAACATTGTCACAAATGCTAAGAATCTGTATGGCATGGTCAGTGATGAAACTGTTTTTGATATGCTTCAAACGGCGACTGGTGTTGATGCTAAAATTGAAATGGAACGTTTGAACTTCGAAGAACCACAAGAACCAGAACCACGAATTGGTGAGGTGACCGCTGATGAGCAAGAAGCACAATGATTACTGGTCAAAGCGTAGTGATGACATTATGCACTATGTTGACGGTACAGACATTGATATGTTTGCTGAATTGCAAAAGGTTTATGCTGAGCAATCAGCAGAGCTTCAACGTGATTTGTTTGCATTTGTAACGAAATATGCAGATGATAATAAAATGAGCTATTCTGACGCCTTACAGCGCCTTAGAGGAGTTGACCTATCAAATTATCAAGCTAACGCTAAGAAGTACCGTAAACAAGCTGAGAAAGACCCAGAATTGCTCAAACGACTGAATGAACAGTATGCTGGCTCGAAAGTGACACGACTGGATGTACTAAATCTTGAAATGACGTACAAAGTTGGTGTCATGCAAGGTGTTCTTGAAACGTCGTTTGAAAATTATCTGAAGTCAACTGCTAAATATGCTTATAAGAAAGCCATGGGTGGCAATAGTGGGGCTTTAAATGAACCAGCGCTGAAAGAACTTATCAATACACCGTTTAATGGTCGAAATTATTCGCAGCAATTGTGGGGCAATACTGATGATTTAGCCAGGGATTTGAGAGATGTTCTAAAACGTGGTTTTATTCGTGGTGATGATGTTCGTAGTATGGCTGGTGAGCTTGCCAAAAAATACAATGTGGCACGTTCACGAGCTCAAACACTTATTAGGACAGATGGAACAGCTATTGTCAATCGTTCAGCTATCAAACGCTATGAAGAGTCTGGTTTGGAATTCTATCGCATATCTGTACAGATGGACAATAGAACGTCTGACATATGCATTAGGATTCATGATGAAGATAAACGTTATAGAATTGATGAGTTCGAAACTGGTGTAACTGCACCACCATTTCATTATAATTGTCGGTCCGCTGTTATTCCTGATGAAGATGAGTTAGACGAACAATCGTTAAGAAATATTGGAAAAGTAAATGTAGATAGCTTATTTGAAGATGTATCAAAGATTTGGGATGAAGTTTCTCATGGCGTGGTAGATAGAGAACAAATAAGAAATAAGTTGCAAGATAGGTATGATATAGGCGTTTTATCGTCTAAAATTAGTCGATATGCGGCATTTAATAATGTTTATATAGACGGCAATAGTTTATCTTCATCTTTGCGTTCTCATGGTCAACAGTATACTTTAGATGAATTTAAATTGATTGAAGATGTAATTAAAAAACCTTATTTAGCTCTTGATAATTCTTCAAGGGTGGAAGGCTCACTTCTTCTTTATGCTAAAATACCTAACAAAGACCGTTTAGTTATGGAAGCAGTTATTATTCCTCGTGATGAAATGATGATGATTCATTTCAATAAAGTAGGTATTAGGCAAGAGAAGAAGAATAGAAAAAACAATGTAATACTTTACGAAAAAGGCAAAGAATAGTATAATATAGGTGAGAAAAGATAGAGGTTGAGAATCTGTCACCAACACGCCGCTTAGCTAGCGGGTCAGAAATGCGGGAGCCTCGACAGTCCCGCCTATCTTATTACTATTTGCGCTTAGAGTTATAATCTAGGCGCTTTTTTTGTACCCAAAAAGGAGAAGATATGTTTATTTGGCAGTTAATTTTAAACGCACTAGGCTTGTTAGTTTTAGTGATTATTTGTGGTTTCATTGCTATTGCAGTAAAAAGTTTTATTAAGGAATTGAAAAAATAACTTGGCTGAACTGTTCGGAATTTCCGAATGGTTCTTTTTGTGGAAGATTACTCAAGTGGTTAAGAGGGCAGGTTGCTACCTTGCTAGGCGTGTAAAAGCGTGCGTGGGTTCGAATCCTACATCTTCTGTTGACGTGGCTAGTCATTAAATAAGCCAAATAATAACTTACTAGCGTGGCTTATTGCGTTAGGTATGGAAATTACATTCGGACAAGACTAGAAAACGTGAGACGTCCGTTTTCGTGGCTTGAAGAACGTTTGGAAGTATCTAACAAGATAGGACTAGCATGGAGGAGTAAAAATGAAAAAAGAACTTTTAGCGCTTAACATGCGTAATTTACAATTTTTTGCTGATGGTAGCGAAGCTGGTGCTGACGACAACGGCGGTGCAGGCACAGAGGGCAACGAAAGCAATAACAACGGTAATGATAACGGTCAAGAGTTCAAAGGTCCGCAATCACAGTCAGAATTAGACAGTCTTACGAATAAAGCTGTACAAAAGGCTTTAGAGAATTACAAAAAAGGTGAGCAAGAACGTATTAAACAACGTATTACTGAAGCTCTTGAAAAAGAAAAAGATTATGCTAATTTATCGGCTGCTGAGCGTGCTAAACGTGAATTCGAAGATAGTAAGTCAGCTTTTGAACAAGAAAAAGCACAATTTGAACACGAAAAATTAGTCGTTCAAGTTGAAAAAGACCTTGTTTCAAAAGGTTTGCCAGCTGAATTTGCCGAATTGTTAGCCGTTGGTGATGCTGAACAAGCACTTGAACAAGTCAGCAAATTTGAAAAAGCCTTTAACGATGCTGTTAACGCTAAAGTCAAAGTATCATTACGTCAGCCAGCACCTAATGCAGGTGGTAATGGTGCTTCACAAACGAATTATGGTGCAAGTCTTGCCAAAAATTCAATTAAAACTGGCGAGAAACTATTTTAAAGGAGAGCTTATATGCCAACTAAGAAATTATTTGGAAATGCTGAAATTCTTCATAATTTACCTTACGAAGCGATTTCGGTTACTGTTGATAAAACAACAACAGGGACAGTTACAGAAAATGCACGTACAATTTTAAAAGCTGGTACGTTAATTGCTGGTGATGGTACTTCAATCTTTGATGACCGTACTAAAAAAGTAAAAGCTAATGCAGAAACACCAGACGGCGTTTTGCTTTATGATGTAGATGTAACAGAAGAAGATGCAGTAGCGAGTCTTGTTTATCGTGGTACTTTACGTGAAGACAAAGTCAATGGCGGTACAGTACCTGAAGGCGCTAAAACTGCATTGAAACACATTCAATTTGTGAAAGGAGTTTAATTTATGCCATTAATTTATGATGTTATGACAGCGGGGAATGTGTCTGGTTACTGGAATGCTAGCCAACAAGCAGTTGATTCTACAATCGGTGAAAAAGTATTCCCAGCTCAAAAACAACTCGGACTGAAATTATCTTACGTCAAAGGTGCGTCTGGTCGTCCGGTCGTATTGAAACCGTCTGCTTTTGATACAAAAGCAACACTTCGTGAACGTATGGCTGTTGAATTGGTTGATAAAGAAATGCCGTTCTTCAAAGAAGCTATGCTCGTGAAAGAAGCTGACCGACAACAATTGAACCTTATTGCTCAAACTGGTAATCAAGCACTTATCGACACAATCACAGCTGGTCTGTTTGATGATGCAACAACGTTACTTTCTGGTGCTCATGCTCAATTAGAAGCTATGCGTATGTCAGTACTTGCGACTGGTAAGATTGCTGTTATCTCAAACGGTGTTGCTCTTGATTTTGATTATGGTGTAGCTGATGACCATAAAGGAAAAGTCAAAACAGCGTGGTCAGATGCAGATACAGCTACACCGCTTAAAGATATTGACACAGCTATTACAGCGATTGAGGGGCTTGGTAACAAGGCAGAAGTAGCTTACATGAGTGCTAAGACATTTGCGCAACTTAAAAACGCTAAATCTACAACAACATTGATTAAACCGCTTGCACCAACAGGAGCAGGAGTTACTAGCCAAGAATTGAAAGACTATATCCAAGATAATTATGGCTTGACTATTGTTGTTAAATCAGGTACTTACAAAGATGCTGACGGTAAAATCAAAAAATATTTCCCAGATGATAAAGTCACTTTTGCACCAAATGCGGCACTTGGTAAAACAATGTTTGGTACAACGCCTGAAGAATCAGATTTGATGGGTGGTAACAACGCTGTTGAAGTGTCTATTGTTGATACTGGTATCGCAATCACAACTAAGAAACTTGATGATCCAGTCAATGTTAAAACTAAAGTATCTATGATTGCTTTACCATCATTTGAAAACATTGACGAAGCTTATATGCTTAGCACTACACCAGAGGTTTAATTGGGAGGTAGTTAATGGCTAAAGTGATTGCAGGCTTTCGAGATAAGGAAACACAGATTGTCTATGTAATTGGTGATGATTACGAAGGTGACCGTGTTGCTGAGCTTACAAAAGCTGGTTTCTTGAAGAAAGAAGCTACAAAGAAAGCCACTAAATAATAAACAGGAGGTGTTCAATGACGCTGACACCACTTGATGAAACTAAAATTATCCAAAATGTTAAATTGGATTTAGAAATTACTGATAAATTACAGGACGGTTTGTTAAAAATGCTGTTAGACCGAGTGGTAAAACATTTTAAAGCAGAATATGGCGTGTCTGACATTGACGACGCCTATTCTTTTATCTTTGAGGATTGTGTTATCAAGCGATTTAATAGACGTGGTTCAGAAGGGGCACAGTCAGAAAGTGTGGAAGGACATTCAGTTTCCTATTATGAAAACAAGAACGAGTTTCTACCCTATGATGACATGTTGCAAAAAGCTTTTGGACAGTCTGGGCAGTCACGACCAGGACGGGTGTTTATCTTATGAGATATGCTGACAGAGTTATTCTAATCACCGAAACGACCGAAGCTGATTTTTTAGGTGATAAGGTTATCAAAAAAGAAAGCCAACCGATACCATGTTTTCGTGGTGGACTAACCATTGAAGAACAAATTGGCATCTTTGGAACATACAATCTTGATAGTTTTAAATTACATTTGCAAGGACACTATGACGGATTTTCTGAAGTCATCTATAACGGTAAAAAGCGCAAAATACAGGGTAAAAATTACCACAAAAATTCAACGGTGATTTACATTTGAGTATAAAATACAGCGTTAAAGGTGTTGACAGATGGACCAAACGGCTAAGAGATAAAAGTAAACAAGCACAAGTTGCCACAGACCGCCAATTGGAATTATCTAGTAAACGTATTGAACGTAGTGCAAAAACTGGCGCACCAGTTGACACAGGAATGCTGAAAAATACGATTTTTTCAGTCAAGGCAGGAAAGCTCACTTACAAGGTGGTTAGTCCTGTTCGATATGCGATATATGTGGAGAAAGGGACTCGAAAAATGCGAGCACAACCGTACTTGAAACCAGCACTTGATGCTGAACGACCAAAATTAATCAGCAATTTACGCAAATTATACGAAAGATAGGTGATACATGACGACTTATTCACCATCAACTTTATTTTTAAAAGAACTACACGATAGATTGGAAGTGTTAGCTATTCCAATCTATTTTTATTTGCCTAATTCTGACGTTTTAGAGCCTTTTATTGTGATTGGGTCTAATTCATCAGACACATCCCAAACAGCGCAAACTGGGGCTGTTATTGAGGATATCACGGTGAATATTGATATCTTCTTGGACAGTTCAAGTAGAACTAACGCAGAAGAAATTAAATCCAAGGCTTTAAGAGCGTTAAGGCGTAGAAACGCAACAGCTAACATTATTCCAGATAACAGCATAGGGCGTGAAGTATATCACGTCTCTATCGTTGTGTCTGACACTATTTATTAAAAAAGGAGAAAAGTTACATGGCAGAACAAATTAAAGTAACGACTGCTAAGCCATTGTCTGGTAAAAAGGTTTTTTACTTCATTCAGTCTATTCATGCTAAAATTGGCAGCAATGCAATCTTACCAGCTTATCGCACTGATGGTACTTTAACACTTGGTGCTGAATATTCGGACGAACAAACACAACAAGGGCTTTTGCTTGATAAAACAAGTACCAGCCACGAAATCGAATTGACGACTAAATTTGCACCAAAAGACCCTTCAATTGAAATTATCGAGCAAGCGAACGACACAGGAGAATCAGTTAAGATTTGGCGTGTTCTTGTTGATGAAACATTGAAAACGCAAGATGGTGAACCTGCAAAAGATGTTTATCCTGCAAAATTTGGCTATGCTAAAATCGGTGATATTGAATACAGCGAAGGTATTGAAGATATTATCGAAGCTAACTACACAGCAAGTATTGTCGGTAAGCTAAAAAATGGTAAATTCCCATTGACTGCCGAAGAAATTGCTTTGCTTGATGAAGTCTATGACTATCAAAATCCAGGCGAAACAACTGGTGATTACGATAATATCAAGAAAACAGACGATTAATATATCGAGGTTGGATATTACATCCAGCCTTTATTTTTTAGTTAGGAGACAACTCACCTTATGGAATTTAAAGTTAAAAATAGAATCATTGAAATCAAGTTCGATTACCGCACAATGTTTAAAGTTGACAAACAACTTGCCACTAAGAATAAAGAAACTGGTGCAAGTAACAATGATGGTGTCGGAACGTTGTTTAACAACATTTTAAATCGTAACGATGAAGGCATTGTTGATTTGATTACTTTATCAGCTAACAAAGCATTTAGCAAAGCTATTTCAGAAGATGATGCTATCACAGCCATTGAAAATTGGCTAGCGGAAAATGAAGCTGATGATACTGAAAAACTCTTCGAAGAAATTCAACAAGAAATGGTTGACTCTGGTTTTTTCAAGAACAAGATTTTGAAATATATCGAAAACTTGGAAACAGCAGTAGAATACATGAAAGCGCAAGAGGACAGCGAAGCGCTTCAAGTCGAAATTACCGAAAAACTTATTGGCAAGATGAAAAGCGCGCTATCTTAACTGAGTGTGCACGTCTTGGTTTAACAGACTTAGAAACAATCTACTCTTGCAACAAATGGGAACTTGACGCAATTTTAGAGGGGCTTCATTACAGACAGATTGATTTTCGCGAAAATCTGTCAGAACTTGCTATGGAAATGCGTTACACTATGAACGCTAAACGTGCTAGTGCCAACAAACTTAGCAAGAAAAAAGATAGAAATAAAGTTAAACAAGCCTTTCATGCAAATGACAATAAGCAAACAACTAACAGTAGTCTTGCTGAACGTCTACAAAAAGTCAATGACCATTTTATGAACAGATAACACAGAAAGGAGGAGTTATATGGCAGAATTTGACGGCTCGATTTACGCCTATGTCGGTGCTGATATTGCTGATTATCAAGCGGCAATGAATAAGATTACAACTGCAACACAGCGCGCTTTTGAGAAAGCACAGGATGCGGCTGTAAATAATTCTAATCGTTTAGTTCAACGTGTTGGTCAAATTATGGCACAGTTGGCAAACAATGGCGAATCACTTGGTAAACGCTTAGGAACAGCATTTAGTACAGGCTTAAACTTGTCTATTGGTGAAATTCAGCGTATAGCTTCATCAATTGGTGAAAAGATTCCCCAACCCATAAAAAATGGGTTTAATACCGCTTTAACAGCTATACAGAGTGGTGTCAACTCAATAGCTAATAAAATTCCTCAGCCTATTCAAAACGCTTTTACAAAAGCAACTAGCGCAGTTTCTAGTTTTGCGACATCGGCGTCTAGCAAGGTTAGCTCAGCATTTAGCACGATTAGCTCAAAAGTAAGCAGTGCTTCAAATACAATCAGTAATTCTTTTGTTGGGAAAGTAGGAAGTAGTCTTACTAGCTTAAGTAGTAAAGCTGCAAGTGTTGCGACTAAAATGGCTAGTTCGCTTGGTTCTGGCTTTTCAAATTTATCTAGCAAGGCCACTACTGCACTAAATGGTGTTAGTTCAAAAATGAGTGAGCTGGGAAGTAGTATTACTAAAACTACTTTGACAGTCACCGCTCTTGGTGCAGCATTTGCAGTTTTCCAAGGGTTTAAGGCTGCGGTTGTTGGTTCAGTTTCAAAAGCAGCAGAATTCGAAGAAAAAATGAGCAACATCAAGGCTCTTACTGGTGCTAGCTCTGAAACAATGAAGCAATTCAATGCAGCTGCTCAAAAAGCTGGTGCGGATACTGCATTTTCAGCCAGTGAAGCAGCAGACGCTATTGCTGAGTTGAGTAAAGCAGGGGTTGATACAGCCTCTATTTTAAATGGTGGTTTGACTGGTGCTCTTAACTTAGCCACTGCTGGTGAACTTAGTTTGACGGAAGCAGCGGAAGTGGCTTCAACAGCGCTTAACGCCTTTAAATCTGATAATTTAAGTGTTACCGATGCAGCTAACCAGTTAGCGGGTGCAGCGAATGCTTCAGCAACAGATGTCCACGAATTGAAATACGGACTTTCTGCCGTTGCAGCGGTTGCGTCTGGTGTTGGTATGTCATTTAATGACACAACTAACGCTCTTGCCGTATTTGCTCAAAACGGTCTTAAAGGTTCTGATGCAGGTACATCTCTTAAAACAATGCTTTTGAATTTGTCGCCACAAACTGATAAAGCAGCAGCTCAAATGCAACAATTGGGAATTATTACAGCTGATGGTGCTAACCAATTCTATACAGCAGAAGGTAAGCTTAAGTCATTTAGTGAAATCTCACAAATATTACAAGATAGTTTGAAAGGTTTGACTGCTGAGCAACAACAGAATGCTCTTAAGACAATGTTTGGTACTGACGCCATTCGTGCTGCTAACATTGCTATGAAAGAGGGTGCTGCTGGTGCAGATGCCATGCAAGCTGCAATTAGTAAGGTAACTGCAGCGGATGTCGCTAAAGAAAAACTTAACAACTTAAAAGGTGCTGTTGAATATCTTAGCGGTTCGTTTGAAACATTACAAATCAAAATTGGAACAGCGGTTTTACCAATTTTGACAGATTTAGTTCAGTGGTTAGATAAGTTAGTTAGTAAATTTAGTGAATCGGCTGGATTGCAAAAATTCTTAGATTCACTAACAGCTTTAGAACCAGCTCTTGACCATATTTTGAATGGTACTAAGTTAACAGCTGACCAAATGTCTAAGGCACAGGATGCTGTAAGTAATCTAACACCTGCTATTGCAGGATTAGTTGGTGCATTTGCATTCGGTCCTGCGTTGAAATATTTAGGAAGTTTAGGAACTACAATGGGAAAACTTGCTGTTGAAGCTCAAACTTCTGGTTCTGTTATAGGCAATGTTTTTGGGATTATCTCTACTGGATTGTTAAAACTAGATAATGATGGAAAAGCAACTGCTGAGGGATTTCGCAAAGCAGCTGGTCAGGGGCTATCTGCAATGTCCACTATGGCAAATGGAATTACTTCAGTTGCAAGCGTGGCATTAGCCGTTATTGGTCCTGCAGCAATTCTTGGTTTAGTCGTTGCTGGTCTTGGTTTGATTAATAGTCAATTTGGTACACAGATTGACCAGTTACTAGCTACGGTGACAACTAAAGGACCTCAAATCATTCAAAACTTGGTAACTGGTATCACTAGTCAAATACCTGCTTTAATTGCTAGTGGTGCTGACTTAATTGCTAAGTTTGCTAATGCGTTTACTGTTATGTTTCCGGTACTTGTGCAAGCTGGTGTTGATTTGATTTCTAGTCTTGTTCAAGGTGTAGGTGCAAATGCTGGTAGTCTAGTAGCGTCAGCTATTCAAATTATTGGTACATTTATTAGTTCAATAGCTAGTGCTTTACCACAGCTTTTATCTGTAGGTATGGACTTTATTGCAAATGTCGTCAATGGTTTGGTTCAAAATTTACCTTTGCTTTTACAATATGCGCAACAGATTGTTGATAATTTTGGTCAAAGTTTATCTGCAAACATGCCAAACATCATTTCTAAAGGTATTGAGATTATCACTAACTTAGTTCAGGGAATTATCCAGAATTTGCCAACAATCATTTCAATCGCTACGCAGGTTATTACTGGATTCATCACAGGCTTAGCTAGTTATTTACCACAAATTTTACAAGGTGGTATTCAAATCATTGTAATGTTGGTACAAGGTATTCTGCAGAACTTGCCACAAATTGTGCAATCTGCGGTTCAAATCATTCAATCATTGATCCAAGGAATTACACAAAACTTACCACAAATCATTGCAGCAGGTATTCAACTTGTTGGACAGTTGGCTGTTACAATCATCCAAAACATTCCGCAGATTCTTGCAGCTGGGGTCCAACTTATTGCTGGACTTGGTCAGGCAATGCTTGAAGCTATTCCTAATGCACTCAAAGGTGTCTGGGACGGTATTAAGAACGGCTTTAGTTCACTTTGGGACACAATCACTGGTAAATCTAGTTCTAGTAAAGAAAAAATCAAAGCTGATACTACTGATATGACGAATAGTATTAAGGCTTCAACGAGTCAAACTGCTACGAATACTGATGTAGATATGCAAAGTATCTTAAATAGTGTGACAAATGGCTTTAATCAAGCAAATATAGCAGGAACAACAGCAATTACAGGGTTACAAGCCAACTCAGCCGATCAAATGGCCCAGTTGGCATTAAAAGCTGGTATGAGTTTTGACCAATTCAAAAATGCTGTTGACACCTCAACTTCCTCAGCTCAATTACAAGCGATTATTAATGCTCAAGCTATGGCTAATGGTGTTAATCTTGAAACGGCATCACTCAGCAACGAGGCGCTAATGCAAATGCCGCAGTATTATCAAGCGATAGCTTCAAACACTGATTTAGCCAATCAAATTGGGACAGCGAATTCACAAGCTCTTAGTGATGGTATCACTAATAATCTTGCTACAGCAAGTACAAATGCCACAACAAATGCACAGAACATGGCCAATGGTGTTAATGCTGCAACATCTAGTATGAATCTTGATGCTGTTAATCAAGCACTTAGCTTGTCAGCAGGTGTGTCTAGTAACATGCAAAATGCACAGGCTAGTGCAACCAGTGCAGCACAAGCGGCCAATAGCGGTGTAAGTTCTAACTTTAGTGCCATGCAAGCAAATGCAAGTGGTTCAGCTAGCGGGTTGTCAAACAACATTACGTCTGAACTTAATTCAGCCGCTTCATCTGCTAACTCAGCATCATCACAAATGGCGTCAAACATCACTAACAACTTCAATAAGGCTAAGTCATCTGCAACATCAGCTATGAACGGTTTGACTTCGACAGTAACTAGCGGAATGAACAGAATCAACAGTACTGTTCAATCTGCTGGAAACAAGATGAATTCTACATTTACTAATTCGTTTAATAAAGCGAAAAGTGCGGCTCAATCAGGTATGAATGGTGTTCGTTCAGCTGTTCAAAGTGGTATGAATGGAGCAATCGCAACTGCAAGCAGTGCTGGTAATCACATGGTATCAATTATGTACAGCACAAGCGGTGGTATGCGTTCAGCTGGTTATTATGCAGGTGCTGGCTTTGCTAGCGGTCTTGCTGGTTCCGCAGGTTCAATTTACGCGGTAGCAAATGGTATTGCTGCACGAGTAACAGCAACAATTCGTAGAGCATTAGATATTCACTCACCATCTCGTGTGATGAAATCACTCGGTGGCTATACTGGTGAAGGCTTCGCTATTGGCATGTCTGACTGGATAGGTAGAATCAACGACATCAGCAAAGAGTATGCGTTAGCTGTTACAGACCAAAGCTGGGGTGTCAACAGCACTATGACAATTGCTGGTAGTGTTAGCACATCTGGCTTATCATCATCACTTGATAGCTTGTCAGACGAAGTGAAAAACACTAGCTTGTCAGAGCCAGTGTTTGAAGTACACAATGAATTAATTGGCGATAAGATTTACACGACAGTAAAAGAACGCGAAGCGAGAGAAGATACTAAAAATGATTATTTCAATTATTAGAAAGGTGAAACATGGATTTATTAATTACGAAAGGAACGACATCAGTCAAGCTGTCTGACTACGGCTTTTACAATATTAATATTGACGACAGCGCACCTGAAATCTCTCTTGATAAGCGGTCTGTAGCTGGTCGTAATGGTACAGTGTTTGGCGGTGCAACGTTTACTGCTAAAGTTATTAAAGCGACTGGACGTGTAGCAGTTGCAAATGTCCAAGGATTCTTAAGTATGAAAGATGATATATTTGGCTTGTTATTAGATGACGAGCCTTTTTATATCAATAAAATGTATCCTGACAGCATTGATTTTTATGATTATCAAGTCCCTGGTCAAACGGCTGGGGATTTGGATTTTGTGAATCAACCACACACAGCTTGGCATTATCGTTGGAAAGTAACTGCTAGTGAGCCGACATTTTCATTTGTTGGAAATTCTGGGCAAGGGTTAAAATATGACTTTTCCGTGGTATTTACCACAGCAGAGATGCCATATGGCGAAACGGAAGCTAAAGACATAACGTTAAGCGGTGGTAGCTTTGCCTATGCTGGAACAGCTAAATTATCACAGTTGGAAGTACCATTTGTGATAGAAGCAACATCAACAGGAAATCAATCAGGTTTCTATCTTGAAATCGGTGATAATCGTTTCACGTATTCCCAAACAGGAGACATAAATGCTGGAGATGTTTTTAAAATCACGGGTATTGAGACAACTAAGAACCTTGCAAATGTTAATGCACGTACAAATTATGCCTATTTTGTTATTAAACCTAGTCCAACAAAAAAAGTTAGCTATAAAACTAACTTTAATGGCATAATTAAAATTTTAAACTTTAAAGAACTGTATAAGTAGGGAGGTGATAAATTGATTACATTTTTAGATGAGAAAGATGTTGAATATGGAGCACTTGCCACAATCAAAGTGACCAATGCCGTCAATGGTGAACGCTCATTGACTGGTGAAATTGAATCAGGCGATTATGTCCTGGAAAATATCGAACGTGGGTGGCGGTTGCGTTTTGATGATGAATACTATGCAGTGACTTATGCTAAGCCAGTTGATGAAGGTACAAGTACTCACGTTACCTTTGATGCTGTTCATCAGTTCTTTTGGGATTTTGATAAGTCATCTGTACATGAACAATTAAATGATGGTTCACATACATTTCTGAATTATCTTGATTTCATCTTTGCAGACAGTGGCTATACTTATACAATTGACCCGCTTTTGAAAGTCTATGCATTTGAAAAACAATCATTTGGCTATAAAAGCCGTCTAAACCTCTTTAATGATATTATCACGGCATCTGGTGTTGAATTCCAAGTGAATGGTAAAGTTGTCAGAATCCTAGAAAAAACAGGGACTGATTTATCAACGGTTGTTCGTAAAAATTTCAATATGAACGAACTGGGAATTGAAAAAAATATCGGTGACTTTGTTACTTATCAAAAAGGTTTCGGCGCTTGGTTTGATGAGAATGACCATACCAAAGGTCGCTTAACAGTTGAATATACAAGTCCATTAGCTAGTGTTTATGGCAAATTGGAAGCTGAACCACTTGTTGATGAACGTTACACTAAAGCCGATAGTATGACTGCTGCTTTAAAAGAAAACGTTGATAATTCTTACAGTATCTCGATTACTCTTGATATGGAAGATTTAACTCGTGCTGGTTATAAGTATACACAACCAGTTGCTGGCGACTATATCATGGCAATCAATGAAACACTTGGTTTTAAAGAAAAAATTAGGATTGTTTCGTTTACTAGTGAATATGATGTGACTGGGCAGTTGGTTAAACATGAAGTGACATGTAACGACATTGGTGCTGTTAAAAAATTGTCAGCGAGTTATACACTCGCAAAAGAACAAGCTCAAAATGCGTCAGATTCAGTTGTCAAAGCTGTAGAAATGGCTAACAAAGCGCTAGTGTCTGCAGATGGTAAAAACACGGTTTATTTTGGCACGGAATTCCCAGAAGATGAGCCAAAAGGCACGCTACACAAAGGCGACTCACTTTATTTGACTGTCGGTGATACAACGAAAATGTATTACTGGACTGGTGCAGATTGGGAAGAATTACCTATTGTTAATGACGTTGAAGCATTCAAAGAGCAGATAGCCGAGGAACTAAAAGACGTTCCAGACCGTGAAGAATTTGAAGCGACTATTACAGAAAAACTTGCCACATCAAAAGCAGAACTTGAAACGCAGATTGACACAGCTAAAACACAGGCGGAATCAAACGCTAAGGCATATGCTGATGAAATCAATCAAGCAACAGCAGAAGTCGCAGAACAAGCTAACACGACTGCTAACAGTTTAAAATCTGACTTAGCCAAAGTCAAAATTGATTTAACTGCCACAACGTCAACTGCAAATGACGCTAAGACGTCAGCAAGTGAAGCTAAACAACAACTCACCGCAGTAGCTAATGACTTGAGCACAGCGAAGCAGGACTTGCAAGCACAAGCTAGTCAGTTGACTGCACAAGCTAGCGCACAGTCTGAACTAACCAAACGTGTCTCAACAGTTGAAGAAACTGCAAACGGTACTAAGACGACTGTCAGCGAGTTAAGTAAGACAGTAGATAGTAATACTAAAAATATTACAAGCGTTACTGCACGAACCAAAACGGTCGAAGCTGACTTGGCAAGCACTAAAACAACGCTATCACAAATAAAAATAACTGCAGATAATACGAGCAAGAAAACAGCAACACTTGAAACCAGCTTGAATGGTGTTAAAACCGACTTGACAGCAACGACTACTACTGCGAACACGACTAAAACCAACCTTGCTAACTATCAAGCTAGCAATGATAAACTAGTCGCTAATCTACAAAGTAATTTGCAAACGACAAATGGTAATGTCAGTAGCCTAAAAACAAAAGTCGAAGCAGTGCCTGGACAGATTAGCAGTGCGATTAGTACTGTCGAAGGGAAGTTAGAAGCAATCGACCAGTTGAACCTCATTGGTGCCTTTAACCTGACACCTCAAAATGCGACATTTGATAAGACAGATTACACCTTGACATCGACGACAACGACGAATACGAAAGATGGCTTTCTGCAGTTACAGTTTTATGACGCAAAGAATGTCGTTTTCACGGGATTCGGCCTTGCAGATAAAGTCGGCAAGTTTGCTAAATCATTTAAGATAACAAAAGCATACGAGAAATTCCGGATTAAAATCAATGGTAACGCGTCTGACGCTTCTGTTTGGTGCTATGACAAAGACCTAATCAAGCTAAACACGGACTACGTTCTGAGTGGTGAAGTTCTGTCTCTGTCATCTGACGGCAGAGGAAATGGCGGACAAATCAAACACCTTAAAATCCAAGAGGGCAAGATGGCGACTGGGTTTAGTAAGTCGCCAGAAGATGTGGATAGTGATATTAGCAAGGTTACAAGCGAAATTAAGCAAACCGCAGACGGCATGACCTTGCTTGCTACGAAGACAGAACTAAACAGTGCTAAAACTGAATTGCAATCTGGCATCACGACAGCGACCAATAAAGCTAATGCAGCACAAAACACAGCTAACAGCAACGCACAAACAATCAGTACACACACGACACAGATTTCAGCACTTAATACAGGCTTGAAAGCCAAAGTCTCACAGACTGATTTTAATACGCTGTCTGGTCGCGTGACAACTGCTGAAAACAACATTACGGCTAAAGCTAACGAGTTGAGCAGTAAGATTACGAGTGTTGAGGGGAAGATACCTACAAGTATCGGCGGAACAAACTTAGTTAGAGGTACTGCTAACTTCTCTTCGGGTTGGACTTGGAATACTAAGGTTGCGACAGTTACGGATATTATCGATGATTTTAATGTTTATCATAGTACGTCTACCGGTACAAATACAGCTTCGAATAACTACGATATTCGATTTGATAATGCTTTAACCGTTCTTCCTGGCACTGAATACACGTTATCTTTTTGGGCTAAAGGTAGTGGAACTATATACAGCCATTTCTTCCCAAGCTGTGTGGCGCACGGTGTTAATAGCGATGGTAAAACTACTACAGCAGCCGATGGCTCTATTACTCATACATTGAAATCGGACTGGGAACGATATTGGGTTACATGGAAAACGTTGCCTACAGTATCTGGTCTCAAAAGCCTAATTCCTTGTCGTCAACCAGCTGTTTTTAAATCCGAAGTATGGTTGTACGGTGTTAAGCTCGAGAGAGGCAGCGTACCCACAGACTGGTCACCTGCACCAGAAGACTACGACAGCAAGCTAGCCGCTGCGCAGTCTGAAATCAAACAGACAACAGACTCAATCACTGCAAGTGTGTCAAGCGTACAGACTGCAGCAAGTAATGCGCAATCAACAGCGAACACAGCTGTTTCAAAAGCTGATGCGGCACAAGCTGGTGTTAATACGCTAGACAGCACGACGGTTAAGAGTGCTAGCTTGACTATTAATGCAGACGGAATTGTCATGAAGGCTGGCAAGTCAACGACTGATGTTGCGAATGCGATTGGTTCTTATTTTGCTGTTAATCAGAATGCTATCAACTTATTCTCTGACAAGATAAACATAAAAGGTAGCATGATTGTTGACGGTGCTATCACAAGTACCAAAATAGCCAGTAAGTCAATCAACACAGCACATTTGAACGGTAAAATCATTACTGCTGACGTGATTTCCACCGGTGCCATTACAGCAAATGCCATTAAAGCAGGAGCAGTAACTACAAGTGCTATGTCAGCCAATAGTATCAATGGTGACCGTATAACAGCTGGTACATTAGATGCTGCCAAAATTAAAGCAGGTAGTATTACAGCTAGTCAGATTGCTAGTGGTACGATTACCAGTAGCCAGATTAAGACTGGTGGGATTAGTGCAGCGAATATTGCTGCGGGAGCGATTACGACAGATAAAATAGCAGCAAATAGTATTAATTCTGACAAGATTGTAACAAGCGGTATTACAGCTAATGTTATCAAAGGTGGTAAATTACAATCACTATCTAACGCAACTAATTTTGAACTTGATACTGGTAAGCTTTTTTACAATAACAACAACACTGGTATTTTTCGTGTTCAAGCAAACGCTAGTACAATGGGACTTAAATTTTCAAACACTAGTATCACAGTTAGTGGAACTAGCCGAATCTTATCGCGAGTTATTTTAGGTGGTGACCGTCGTGAAACAACGCTCGATGATGGCAAATGGGACCAAGGTGGGTTTTCAGGGATTGTAATTGAAACCATTAATGGTATTACCTCGAATGTTCACGAAAAAGCTGATAGTCTACGTATTATTTCAGATAATATTTATTTTACTCATACCTATAACAATGATTCTGCATCTAATGTATCAGCTAGTGGTTGGAAAATGGAAACATATCCTCCAACTTCTACATACCCTTCTCATGTTGTGTTGAGACCATATGGGATAAGCTATCGTAATGCAGATATCATTACAGGAGATGTCCGGTTAGATAATGGTGATGGTTCTGGATACTATGTTAGAAGCTGTATTCAAATTTTAAGGAACTGTTTCCAGCATATTATTAATGGAGGAACTTCATCTAATGCAATAAACGCTATCAGAAGCGCTATATCTCAAATTTCAGGAGTTTAAATTTTATGAATAATAACTTTAATCAACACATTCAATCAAAGCTAGCTTTAGAAATTGCACAATTATCACTTGATAAAGCAACTCTACAAGCACAAGTCGAACAATTGCAACAACAAAATGCAGAGCTTCAACAACAATTAGAAGAAGCGACTGCACCAGAAGAAGTAGAAAAAGGAGAATAACATTATGGCACTTGAAACGATTAAAACAACACACTTATTAGGTAATTTAAAAATCGAAGAAACTCTTGTTAAACAGTATGTCGTTGATATTAATGAAAATGGTGTTTCAACGATTAATGAATATATTTATGATTCTGACTTATACGCAAAAAATCGAACAGAGTTGCGTAAACTGGAAGCAGAATTTAGAGATAAGCGCTATGAAATTGAAGATGCAATTTTAGCTGATTTAACTAAAGAAACTTCTGAACAACCTTAGAAATGAGGTTGTTTAATTATGTGGAAACCAGAAACGATTAGTGTTGTTTTGTCTTGCGTTGTTTCGTTTCTCGGAATCTTTGCTTTTTTTCAAGGTCGTATGACCTCAACAGAAAAACGCTTAACGATTCTTGAAGAGAAAGATAAGCAGCAAGATAAAGAGCTAACAGAAATCAAAGTTAGATTGGATAATCACGACTTGCAAATGCAAGTGCTTATTCAAATGACAGAACAGATTAAAAATTTATCAGAAAAAGTAGATAAGATTGATAATAAATTGGAGGAGCTATCATGATTAATTGGAAATTACGATTTAAGAACAAAGCTACATTGTTAGCTATTGCTAGTACGGTGATTTTGTTAGCGCAGCAATTGGGTTTGAAACTGCCAGATAACATTGCAGATGTTGTTAACACGTTCTTGACTCTGCTAGTATTATTAGGGGTCGTCAATGACCCGACAACGGCAGGAGTTAGTGATAGTGGACAAGCAATGGACTATGCCGAACCACGAAAATAACGAGGTATCGCAATGAAGAAAAACGATTATTTTATCGACGTGTCGTCTTATCAGTCGGCAGATTTAACAGCTATCTGTCAAGCCGCAGGAACACGTAAAACGATTATCAAGGTTAGCGAGGGAACTGGCTATCTTTCACCTAATCGCTTCACACAAGCGCAAACTAGCGAGCCAATCGGCTATTATCACTTTGCGCGTTTTGGCGGTAATGTCAGTCAAGCAGTAGCAGAAGCTAATTATTTCTTGGCTAACTTACCAACTAAGCCAACTTACCTTGTCTGCGACTACGAAGATGATGCAAGTACATCAAAACAAGCCAATACTAATGCAGTGTTGGCTTTTATGGACCAATGTGCGCAGGCTGGTTTTAAACCTATTTACTATAGTTATAAACCATACACGCTAGCGAATGTTGATTATCATCAAATTTTAGCTAAATACCCAGATAGCTTGTGGATTGCTGCTTACCCAAATTACAACGTAACCCCAGACCCGATTTGGGAAATCTTTCCATCTATGGATGGGATTCGCTGGTGGCAATTTACATCAACTGGTATTGCTGGCGGGCTTGATAAGAACGTGGTCTTGCTGGATTGCGACGATACAACAAGCACGCAAACACCATCAACAGCTCAAATAACGAAAGGATTTAACCAAATGTACAAATTTTATCACGTATTGAATGACAAAGCATTTCCAAGCGGTGCGATTTTTATTGCTAATTTTGGCACTAACACAATTTATCCCGCCAAAGACCCAGACGAACTCGTTTACCTGAACGAGGTTGTTAAGCAAACGACTGGTCGAGACATTCCAATGGCAGAATACGAAATGGGTGCACCTATTTTGCGTGTTATGGGCGCAACTGGTATGAAGAAAGTCGATAGAAACTGGTGATAATATGGCAGATAAAGAACTAAACACAGCAGAAAACGACGTTATCGCAATGTTTAACCAACTGAAAGCAGGTCAGAAAGTTGAAACAGACGGTAAAAACCTAACACTCGATGAAGGAAAAGCGTTGCTAGGATCAAAATAATGCTATAATTAAATAGCAAACACTTTAACACCCCTAGACCTCGTGGTTAGGGGCTTTTTTCAATTTTCCCGATGTCAGGAAAATTGGCAGTCATGCACGTTTATGGTATAATAAGCATACACGGCAATGAGTGGGCTGACGAGCGCACGTTAAATTAAATACAGCAGAACTTCTTTGCAGAGCTAGCTTTTGCTAGCTCTTTTTTTGTTTTCCGTTATAACGGACCTATTGGCAAATTGTGGTTATAAGGAAAATCAAAACAAGGGGCAAAAAAGGGGCATAAGTTTAAAACTTTTGTATTTTTACCTTACAAAATCGATATAGTTTCTATCGAACGAATGCTTATTTTACAATGTTTTCTACTATCGTGTACGCATTATTTTGGGTGTGTATAGTTACTCTTAAATAAGAGTCACATCATAATTAGATTGCGGAATCCCTATTTACCAGTCTTTGAGAGCGATAAGCGATTGATAGAAACTGATAAATTGATTTGGTTTCCTGCCAAAAATCCTGCCAAAAATTCTTTGGCAGGATTTTTGTTTTAATAAATTTTCGGGGGTAGACATTAAATTGTCTACCCCTTTTTTTGCGTTTTGGAGGTAATTATGCAAAAGCAAGAACAATCATCACGTCAAATGGTGATGTGTCATCTCGTGACTAGATTGGGAGTTGATATTGAGAAAGCAACTCAGCTAATTGATGAAATGGAACAACTAGGTTTAATCCGATTTGATGAATTTGGAAATGTTGGACTTATAATCTTGGAGGGACAATCATGAAACGTATTACCGCTAATCAGTATCAGACATCAGAGCGTTATTATAAACTCCCTAAACTTTTATTCGAGAGTGAACGGTATAAGGATATGAAGCTGGAGGTTAAGGTAGCCTACGCGGTTTTAAAAGATCGGTTAGAGTTGTCTTTGAGTAAAGGGTGGATTGATGAGGATGGGGCTATTTACTTGATTTATTCTAATTCAAATCTGATGGCACTTTTAGGCTGTTCAAAGTCAAAATTACTCTCTATCAAGAAAATCTTACGTGAATATGGCTTAATTGATGAAGTCCAACAATCATCCAGTGAAAAAGGTCGTATGGCAAATAAAATTTACTTGGGGGAATTAGAACATGAACCTACCCCAGTCTTAGATTCAAACGGGGCTAGTCTTAAAAAAACACTAGGGGGGTCTCAAAGAAAGACGGGGCCGGTCTTAAATTCAGCCCCTAGTGAGACTGAAGGAAGTGAGACTAAATGTAGTGAAACTGAAGGGAGTGATTTCCTTATTGAGGACGAGGAGGAGAGGCAGCTAGTAGATGACAAACAAGAAGAAAACTTTACTCCAAAAGTAGATGCCGTGACTAAGTACGATCGAGACTATATTTGGGGTTTGGTTCATGACCAGTTAAGACAGACAGGTCTATCTCAGTCGGTTAGTGATGTTGCCATGATTTATTTTAGTGATCGTTATCAGTATGCTTTGGAACATATGAGATTTGCTCGGTCAGCGGAAGTGATAGCTGAATATGTGTTTAATGGGGTCTTGTCAGAATGGACCAAGCAACTGAGACGACAAGAAGTAAAGGGAGGTGATTAAGATGATTTGGTGGATACTAGGTGGAATCTATCTGATTTCTATCATCATGTTGATTGCTGAAATCATCCGTGCACCAGAAATGGATGATCATATTTAGGCAAGAGTTTTACAAGTGTAAGGCTCTTTTTTATTTGGAAAGAGAGGAAAAATGAAATTTTTAGATTTATTTGCTGGGATAGGCGGTTTTAGGCTAGGAATGGAAGCACAGGGCCATGAGTGTTTGGGCTTTTGTGAAATTGATAAATTTGCTAGAACATCCTACAAAGCCATGTTTAACACAGAAGGAGAAATAGAATACCATGACATTAAAGAGATCACAGACCATGACTTTAGACAATTTAGAGGGCAAGTGGAGGTTATCTGCGGGGGATTTCCTTGTCAAGCTTTTTCACTCGCAGGAAGACGACTGGGATTTGAAGATACTCGAGGGACTCTCTTTTTTGAGATTACTCGAGCGGCCAAACAAATCCAACCACGTTTTCTATTTTTGGAAAACGTCAAAGGCCTACTCAATCACGACGAGGGACGGACGTTCTCCACAATCCTCTCCACGCTGGATGAATTGGGGTATGATGTCGAATGGCAGGTGCTTAACAGTAAGGACTTCCAAGTCCCGCAAAACAGAGAACGGGTTTTTATTATCGGACATTCTAGAAGATACCGTTCCAGATTCCTATTTCCTCTCAGAGGAGAAAACAGCCCAGCTCATCTTGAAAGGCTAGGAAACATCAATCCCTCTAAACATGGTTTGAATGGTGAAGTCTATCTGACGAGTGGACTTGCTCCTACACTAACAAGAGGTAAAGGAGAGGGGGTAAAAATCGCCATTCCAGTCTTAACACCAGATAGATTAGAAAAACGGCAACATGGAGGACGCTTTAAAGAAAATCAAGACCCTATGTTTACGTTGACCAGTCAAGATAGACACGGGGTTCTTGTCGCAGGAAATCTGCCGACTAGCTTTGACCAGACCGGAAGAGTATTTGACATTTCTGGCTTGTCACCGACCTTGACCACCATGCAAGGTGGAGATAAGGTGCCAAAGATACTGCTGAGGGAGGAGCTGCCATTTCTGAAAATCAAGGAAGCCACAAAAAGAGGGTACGCAAAGGCAACTCTTGGAGACTCTGTCAACCTGGCTTATCCAGACTCAACCAAACGGAGAGGACGAGTGGGCAAGGGAATAGCCAATACCCTAACGACTTCTGACAATATGGGAGTGGTAGTTGCTGCTATGGAATATCGACAGGATAAGTGGTACGAAGTTACAGGCATTGTTTTAGACGGAAAACTCTATCGGCTAAGAATTAGACGACTAACACCAAGAGAGTGTTTCAGGATTCAAGGATTTCCTGACTGGGCTTTTGACAAAGCAGAAGCTGTTTCTAGTAAAAGCCAGCTCTACAAACAAGCTGGCAACAGTGTGACCGTTACGGTAATAGAAGCCATTGCGAGAGAATTTAGAAGAATGGAAGAGGAAGAAAAACATGAACCTACTACATAAGAAAAGTATCCTAGACTGCACGGAATTAGATGAGCTGATGCATCAGGCTGAAGCCAATCAGTTTCTGGAAAAGATACTGTCGCTCCCTAATTTTGATTGTGATTTTGAGGTGACTTTTGAAGATGATTACCACAAAGAGATGAATGATCCCCTATTCTACGAATCCAATCTCCATCGGATTTCGGATTTTATGGAAACCAGGGATATCAAAAATGGTGTTGATGCGCTTTTGACAGATGACAATCACCTAGCCTTTCGCGCCTTTGGTCAATTCTATACTGCACACGGTAAAGAGGATATCCTAACAATGTTGATAACGGTCAAGTGCTTCGGTGAAGGACGGATGCCTATTGATATGAGTCGCTATTTCTCAACTCCTGAACCAACAGTTGAAAATAGTCTAACCCTATAAGGAGGAGCCTATGCTTGAGGTATATCTAGGAAATAATGCCAATACAAATCAAGACTTGCTAACCATTTTGACGACCTATGGTGTGACTTACCGTTGTACAAAAGCATGTGATGTAAACCGTGAAATCATACTGTCACTCTTTGCCAAAACCACGGATTGTTTTGTTGAGTTACTGTCGCCACGATTTCTTCGCTTTAAGCGTCAATATTCGATAAGTTTGAATGAAATGATTCAGCTTATTCTCCAAAAGCCAGACCAAAACCTTCGTCTGCCTCTCATTGTCTGTCAGAATCATATCTATCCAGCTATTGGGCTAGACGAAGCTCGAACCTTTCTTCCAAGACAGGTAAAAGAAGAACTGTTTCAGGCCAGTCTGATGAAACAAGTGACAGGGTAGGTGTGAAGATGAATGAACGATTTTGGGACAATTTAGAAATCATTCTGGCAGAAAGAGACCTCACTTGGGTAGAACTAGCTCGCAAAGTATTCAAAGGTCAATATGTTTATCCAAGTGAGTTTAATCGCCTCTATCAAAAATTACGGCATTACAAATCCAATCGTCTAATGCCACAGACAAGATGGGTTGAGCGTATTGTTCTAGTCTTAGATATTGATTATGAAGATTTATTTAGGAGGTGAACATGATAAGGATAGTGTTGTTTTATCTAGCCATACAGCTTAACGGTCTTCTGGTGAGTTTATTGCTGCAAGAGTATCTGACAATCGAGGTCTTAATCTTGCTACAATTGGTCCTATTATGTGTGACTTGCTTTGAGATTGCCCGTCATAAAACTGTTCAAGCAATAATTATGACCTTGAGAAATCGCCTAAGATGGTTGCTTCTTGGTTTTGTGGTTATGGTTGCTTTTGCAGTCTTCATCAGTGTTCTTTTTCCAGTTCAGACTAGGAATCAAGCGGAATTAGTAGAAGTAGGAAAGCAGATTCCTCATGTTTTCTTTTTATTGTTTCTGGTCAATGCAAGTGTCCTTGAAGAGATTGTTTATAGGCAACTGCTGTGGGAAAAATTGACGTATCCCTTTGTACAAATAGGAGTGACCGGTTTTCTCTTTGCTCTAGCCCATGGCCCCAATCAGTTAGGGAGTTGGCTCATGTATAGCTGTCTTGGCTTGACCTTAGCTGTTGTTCGATTGAAAACAGATTGCAAGACGGCAATCGCCTTACATTTACTTTGGAATAGTTTGGTTTATGTCTTGACATTCTTGTGATACCAAAATCAAGAGTGCTTCCGTACTATGGAAGCACCTTATGTTTGATAGGGAATCCAAAGAAGAGGAGGTCACCATGTCATCTGAACAACAAGAACGTCAAGCGATGCAATACGTAGAAAGAAGTAGTTTATTGACAGTCAGAACCCTCTTAAAACTCTTAGAATGGTCGGCTAGGCAAGCCTTAGCCCAAGATTCAGCTTATAAGATTGGAGTTCAAAAACTGGAAGAACTCCTTCAAAGCCCTTACGCCATTGAAGCGATAGATGTTAGTAAAGACATTTTAGATAAGCCAATTGATGTGGAGAAATTTAAGGAGCTGATGGAGTCAGAAAAACTGCCAATCGCTATTAGTTGGCAAAAAGACTATCTCTACTTTTACGCCAAGGATAAGACCTTGCTTGATCATCACTTGGACGAACTCGTGAAGAAACTGGTGTCTAATCCAGAAAAGTTAGAAGGTCTAACCTTTGATAAAACCTTGGACCAAGAGATAGAACTGGCCAAAGAGAAAATTAGAGTGACAGAACCTTCGGCAGTCAAGACCAAGGAGGTGACCTTGTAATGTATTCCAGACGAAAAGCTTTAGTCTTTGGACTCTTAGGTCTCGCCTTTGGCTATTTCTGCCACCGTCTAACCCTGCTTTATGATAGTTTAACTAATGCCCCACCTATGGAACGTTTTGCCTACCTCTTAGGAGAGGGGTTAAATCAGGTTTTCAATCCTTTATGGCTTTTTACTTTTACTCAAAAGTCTCTTCTTGCCTTTATCCTTGGGCTTCTAACGATGATACTAGTCTATCTTTATGTATCGACAGGCCAGAAGGTCTATCGAGAAGGGGAAGAATACGGTTCTGCACGATTTGGAACTAGTAAGGAAAAGCGGAACTTCTACAGTAAGAATCCTTTCAATGACACGATTTTGGCTCGTGATGTTCGTCTAACCTTGTTGGAAAAGAAGAAGCCACAGTTTGACCGAAATAAAAACTTGATTGTTATTGGGGGCTCTGGGGCAGGTAAGACCTTTCGCTTTGTGAAACCCAACCTTATCCAGCTTAACTGTTCCAATATTGTCGTAGATCCTAAAGACCATTTGGCCGAGAAGACAGGAAAACTCTTTTTAGAAAACGGTTATCAGGTCAAGGTTTTAGACCTGGTTAATATGACCAATTCAGACGGTTTTAATCCCTTTCGTTATGTAGAAACAGAGAATGATTTGAACCGCATGTTAACAGTCTATTTTAACAATACCAAGGGAAATGGTTCTCGCAGTGATCCATTTTGGGACGAGGCTTCCATGACATTGGTGAGAGCTATTGCCTCTTATTTGGTGGATTTTTACAATCCTCCAGGAAGTTCCAAGCAAGAGCAGGAAGCAAGACGTAAGCGTGGTCGTTATCCAGCCTTTTCTGAGATTGGTAAACTCATCAAACTCTTATCAAAGGGAGAAAATCAGGACAAAAGTGTACTTGAAGTCCTGTTTGAAGACTATGCTAAGAAATATGGTCACGAGAACTTTACCATGCGAAATTGGGCGGATTTCCAAAATTATAAGGATAAGACGTTGGATTCGGTGATTGCGGTCACAACAGCTAAATTTTCCCTTTTTAATATCCAATCAGTGATTGATTTGACGCAAAGAGACACTATGGATTTGAAAACGTGGGGCACTCAAAAGACCATGGCCTATCTTGTCATTCCAGACAATGATACGACCTTTCGTTTCCTATCTGCTTTATTTTTCTCTACGGTTTTCTCCACTTTGACCAGACAAGCTGATGTGGACTTTAAAGGGCAACTGCCTATTCATGTTAGAAGCTATCTGGATGAGTTTGCGAATATCGGAGAAATCCCAGACTTTGCTGAACAAACCTCAACAGTTCGCTCTAGGAACATGAGTCTAGTTCCAATCTTGCAAAATATTGCCCAACTCCAAGGACTTTATAAGGAAAAAGAGGCTTGGAAAACTATTCTGGGGAACTGTGACAGTCTCCTCTATTTGGGTGGGAATGACGAGGAAACTTTCAAATTCATGAGTGGTCTTTTAGGAAAACAAACCGTTGATGTCAGAAGCACCAGTTGTTCTTTTGGGCAGACGGGTTCAAGTTCGACCTCTCACCAGAAAATTGCCCGTGACTTGATGACGACTGATGAAGTAGGGAATATGAAACGAGATGAGTGCCTAGTAAGAATTGCAGGAGTGCCTGTATTTAGATCTAAGAAATATTTTCCACTCAAACATAAGAATTGGAAATGGCTTGCGGATAAGGAAACCGATGAACGCTGGTGGCACTATCACATCAATCCTCTAACCACTGAGGAAGAGCTAGATTTGTCAGGCCAAATAAGGGATTTAAGCATAGAAACGTCACTACATTAATAGAAATGAGGAAAAATATGAATCAAAAACTAACAGGCTTTGTTTACGGAGTGGACGCCAGCTCCATGTTCTCCCAAGCCATGTCTCTATTACAAAAAGGCTTAATTGCAGTAGGAGCCTTTCTTGTTGTCATGGGCATTATCAACCTTTCAACCAACATTAAAGATGGTGGTCCAGGTGTCCGAAATGCCATTCTAGAAATTGTTGGTGGTGTCATGGTTGGAGCCGCAGGTGCTTTTGTGACCCAGATTACTATTTAGAGGAGGTCAGAACATGACATGATGATGAATTTTACGTCACCTTTTGTATTTCTAGCCTCTGAAAAAGTATCTAGCGATAGCCTTTTTGAAGGGTTTCAAGTGGATTTAGAATCAACCGCCAACTTGGTTAAGTCACTAGCGGACTTTAATCCGACGGTGTGGTCTTACATGACAGCCATTACCAAGGGGATTATGCAGCCCTTGGGAGTAGCTATTCTTGCGGTTGTTCTTGTACTCGAATTTTCAAAAATGGCCAAGAAAATTGCCAACTCAGGTGGTGCAATGACCTTTGAAGCTATGGCACCTATGATTGTCAGCTACATCATGGTCGCGGTCGTGATTACCAATACGACGGTTATTGTGGAAGCCATTATCGCCCTTGCCACTTATGTTATTGAACAAGTGGCAGGGCTTGTCACGAATGGTGGTGCTAATTACGATACCATCTCAGGCATTAAGGGATCTGGGATTGTAGGAAAAATGATTATTGGCTTTTTTGCGATTCTCATTTGGTTGGTACGTATGGCCAGTATCATGGTTGTCAATATCTTGATTACCATTCGCTTTATCCAACTCTATCTGATGATACCTTTTGCACCTGTTACCATTCCGACCTTCCTTAGTGATGACTGGAGAAGTGTTGGGATTGGCTACCTTAAGAACATCATGGTCTATGCCGTTCAAGGTATTTTGATTTTTCTGATTGTATCTCTTGTTCCCTTGTTTGAGTCGGCTGGAAAGATTGCCGTATCAAATGGGGCTGGAGTTATGGAATCACTCGCCATTATGTTTGGTGGCTTGGTACAGGCCATCTTGTTAATCATTGCCTTAGTTGGCAGTCAACGAACCGCCCGAAGTATTTTGGGGATGTAGGAGGAAGGGAGTCATTATCTCGCCTCCTCTTTTTATAGCTTACTTAGATTGGAGAACATTTATGAACACTCGTGTCTTTAAGGACATCTCAAAGGTTCAACACAGGGCATGGTTAGGATTTACAACCAGACAGGTTATTTTTGTATTTCCAGCCGTCGCCATAACCATTTTGGTATTGGGCTTGAACCTATTTTACTGGCAATTTGGGGATTGGTTTGTCTATGGTTTTGTTTTTAACTTTACCATTCCACTCATGTTATTTGGGGTCTATCGCCCTAATGATTTACCATTTGAAACCTATCTCAAGTACCGTTTTCATTATGAACTAACGGTGCCAGACCGTACATTTACTGGAAGAAAAGGAGACCAACGTGAAAAAATTAAAACACTCAATGAAACCAAAGACCTCTTCTAATGACAAAAAGAAAAAGACGAAAACACAGAAGCAGGAAATCAGACCTTCTACCGTAAATACGTTAGCCTATCAAGGACTTTTTCAAAATGGCCTCATGCAGGTCAGTCCAAGCTATTTTTCACAAACCTATTTCTTAGGAGATGTCAATTATCAAACAGTTGGCTTAGATGATAAAGGAGCTATTGTGGAGAAATATTCCGATTTAATCAATTCACTGGATGATAAGACCAATTTCCAACTGACCATTTTCAATCAAAAGGTCAATTTGGAAAAATTCCGTAAGAGTATTCTCTATCCTTTACAGGAAGATGGGTTTGATGCTTATCGTGATGAATTGAATCACATGATGGATGCTAACTTAGAAGCGGGTGAGAACAACTTTTCAGCTGTCAAGTTTCTTTCATTTGGCAAGAGCGACCAAACACCAAAACTAGCTTTTCGTTCTCTGTCGCAAATTGGGGAATACTTTAAGAGTGGCTTCTCAGAGATTGATGTATCTCTTGCTCTGCTCGGTGGAGAGGAGCGAGTGAATGTTCTTGCGGATATGTTACGAGGTGAAAATCATTTACCGTTCTCTTACAAGGATTTGACCCTATCAGGTCAATCCACCAAACACTTTATTGCCCCAACCTACCTTTCCTTTAAACACAAGAATCATATTGAATTGGACGATAGATTATTACAGATTGTCTATGTTCGTGATTACGGTATGGAGCTAGGGGATAAATTTATTCGTGACCTCATGCAGTCAGATTTGGAAGTGATGATGAGCCTGCATGCCAAAGGCTCTACCAAGTCTGAAGCCATTACTAAGTTACGAACCAAGAAGACCTTGATGGAATCACAAAAGATTGGGGAACAACAAAAGATGGCTCGGACAGGTATCTATTTAGAGAAGGTCGGTCATGTTCTCGAAAACAACATCGATGAAGCAGAAGCACTTCTTCAAACCATGACCCAGACAGGAGATAAACTGTTTGACACCGTATTTCTAATTGGCGTGCTGGCGGACAACGAAGATCAACTCAAACAGGCCCTTGATATTATCAAGCAAGTGGCAGGGTCAAATGATATGATTATTGACAACTTGACCTATATGCAAGAAGCTGCCTTTAATAGTCTCTTGCCATTTGGGAAGAACTATCTTGAAGGTATCTCTCGGTCTCTATTGACTTCAAACATTGCCGTTAACGCTCCTTGGACTTCTGTTGATATTCAGGATAAGGGTGGGAAATTTTATGGCATTAATCAGATTTCAAGTAATATCATCAGTATTGACCGTGGCAAGTTAAATACTCCGTCAGGTTTGATTTTAGGGACTTCTGGAGCTGGAAAAGGGATGGCGACAAAACACGAGATCATCTCTACTAAGCTCAAAGAAGCAGATAGTGATACCGAAATTATTATTGTTGACCCAGAAAATGAGTACAGTATCATCGGTCAAGCTTTTGGTGGGGAGAGTATTGATATTGCTCCAGATTCCACTACCTTCCTAAATGTCTTAGATCTATCAGATGAGAATATGGATGAGGATCCGGTCAAGGTCAAGTCCGAATTTCTCTTGTCCTGGATTGGAAAGCTCTTAGACCGCAAAATGGATGGTCGTGAGAAGTCCTTGATTGACCGTGTGACACGACTCACCTATAAGCATTTTGACACACCATCTTTGGTCGAGTGGGTCTTTGTCTTATCTCAACAACCTGAACAGGAAGCTAAGGACTTGGCACTGGATATGGAACTCTATGTGGAAGGGTCGCTGGATATTTTCTCACATCGAACCACCATCAAAACAGACAGTCATTTCCTGATTTACAATGTCAAAAAACTAGGCGATGAATTAAAACAAATTGCCCTCATGGTTATCTTTGACCAAATTTGGAATCGGGTGGTGAAAAATCAAAAACTGGGGAAGAAAACCTGGATTTACTTTGATGAAATGCAGCTTCTTTTATTGGACAAGTATGCCTCTGATTTCTTCTTTAAACTCTGGAGTCGTGTCCGTAAGTATGGGGCGATACCGACAGGCATTACTCAAAATGTGGAGACACTCCTACTGGATGCCAATGGCAGACGTATTATTGCCAATAGCGAGTTCATGCTTCTTTTAAAACAGGCTAAGAGCGATCGTGAAGAATTGGTGCATATGCTTGGACTTTCCAAGGAACTGGAGAAATACTTGGTCAATCCTGAAAAAGGGACTGGCCTAATCAAGGCTGGTTCCACCGTTGTCCCATTCAAGAATAAGATTCCACAACACACCAAGCTCTTTGACATCATGAGTACGGACCCTGAAAAAATGAGGACATGAGATGAAACAGGATAAAAAGGTAGTCAAACAAGCCAGGCAAAACTTTCGAAGCAACTTAAAATCAGCCCGTATGCATTATCGGAAAGAAGTTAGGACCTTAAAACAGACTGTTCCTAAAAAAGGACGATTTCGAAAACCAGCCCAAAATTCTCTTTTTCGGAAAAATAAAACAGAGTTAAAAGAAAATCTACTCAGTAGCCAAAAGGAAGCAGAAGAGAAGTTTCTAAAGGAAATTACCTATGTGTCTCCTAGACTGTTGAAGGTAAAGGAAATAAAGAAGTATCGACTTCCCCAAGCTCAAGAGCGTTTGCGGACGGCAAGAAAACATTTGTCAGAAGTGAAACTAAGTGAAAAGTCAAAATCGGTTAATCCTAAGTTTACTTTCAAAAAAGAAAATCCTTCCTTGAAGTCTCGCTTTCAATTGCACCAAGAAAAATCATTTGATCGACTAAGTGCTGAAAAAGAAGTGAGTTCTGCCAAACGTGAGGTCAAACAACTCAAGAAAGTCCAAAAGTCTAAGAAAACCTCCACCAAGTTCAAAGCTGGATTAGGCTTAGCTGCCTCTGAATCGCTTGACTTGGTGGCACAGGATGATGATTTAGATGGTCTAAGAACCTTAAAGGATACTAGCTTGAAAGCCAGACGCTATGGCAGGTTTACCTATCAAGCAGGTAAAGTAGCGGTGAAAGGTGGACAGACTGGTTTGCGGTTTACAAAAACGAAAGTGGCTCATGGAAAGGAGCGATTTCAGAATTTCAAAAAGGGAAAAGGATTCACACGCCAGAAACCTCTTAAACCAAGAAGACGCTACCAAACCTTTTTAAAGCATGCCAAAAAGCACAGTCTAGCAGGAGTTAAGGGGTTTGTCCAAGCCATTAAGGGAAGTCTGACCTTCTTTTCTGCAATTGCGGGAAATCCTTTGACTTGGATTGTCTCAGGCATTCTCTTGATACTCCTTTTGATGATGAGCTTTTTCATGAGTGTCTCAGGTAGCAGTGTCATTCAACAAGATGAGATGGAGTTGACCAAGGCCTATACCCACATGACGTGGGAAGATGCGGAGCATACAAGAACCAACGAAAAAGGGATTACCTACTACACCAAGATTGATGAGGTCATGGTTTACATGAATCATCAATACCAAGACTACAAGCTTGACGATTTCATGGAAAAAGGTGGTGCGACCTACAAAGCATTTCTCAGTCAAGTGTGGACATACTTAAACGATGGTGATTCTATTAAATCCATGTCTGACTTGTATAAAGAACCTGCTTACAAGCTGTCTGATGAGGATCAGGAAGAACTAAAGGAGTTGACCGAAGAAGGCAACTACCTAGCCCTTCAAGAGTTGGACAATCCCTTTCAGGGACAGACAGATGAGGATAGCTTAAACATGACCTACAGATATGGATATGAGGTCATTGATGAGAAACCAACACTTCATCATCATATCATCTTAGAAGCAATAGAAGGCCAAGTCATTGTGGCTCCGATGGATGGCAAGGTATCTCTTGATGGAAAGAACATTGTTTTGACATCTGGTAAGGGAGTGAATAAGACCAAACTAACCTTGTTAGGCATTCATTCAGGTCGTGTGAGTGAAAATCAACAAGTCTTGGCAGGAGATATTATTGGTCAGACCAAAGACGGAACGGGTCTAAAAGTCACCTATCAAAAGGTTGATGATGACACGGATAAGTTGGTCTATGTCAATCCAGCTTTCTACTTTCCAAAAGTGATTCAGGTTCAGACCACCATTCTTCCAACTATTGGTCAGTTTGGTGGCGACGAGTTCGAGAGAGCAAAGGCGATATATGACTATCTCAAAAGCAAAGGTGCGACTAATCAAGCTATCGCAGCCATTTTAGGAAATTGGTCGGTAGAATCCTCTATTAATCCCAAGCGTGCGGAGGGTGACTATCTATCTCCCCCTATTGGTGCTACAGACAGTTCGTGGGATGATGAGGGCTGGCTTTCACTCAATGGTCCAACTATATACAATGGACGTTACCCAAATATTCTTAAACGTGGTTTAGGCTTAGGACAATGGACAGATACTGCAGATGGTTCACGCAGACATACCTTATTGCTCGAATATGCCAAAGGAAAACATCAAAAATGGTATGACTTAGGGTTACAACTGGATTTCATGTTGCATGGGGATAGTCCTTATTACACCAACTGGTTAAAGGACTTCTTCAAAAATTCAGGAAGTCCAGCTAGTCTTGCCCAACTATTTCTCATTTACTGGGAAGGAAATAGTGGTGATAAGCTGCTTGAACGACAGACACGAGCCAGTGAGTGGTATTACCAAATCGAAAAAGGCTTTAGTCAACCCAACGGTGGGAGAGCACAAAGTGATCCAAAAGCACTTGAAGCTGTACGAGGAGACCTTTTTGAAAGCTCTGTTCCAGGAGGTGGTGACGGTATGGGCTATGCTTACGGCCAATGTACTTGGGGAGTCGCAGCCCGTATCAACCAACTGGGTCTAAAACTCAAAGGTAAAAATGGTGAGAAGATTCCACTTATCAGTGCCATGGGCAATGGCCAGGATTGGGTGCGTACAGCCGCAAGTCTCGGTGGTGAAACTGGAACAAGTCCGCAAGCAGGAGCCATACTCTCATTTGCGGGTGGAGGACATGGAACCCCAGGTGGATACGGGCATGTGGCTTTCGTAGAGAAAGTTTACCCAGATGGCTCATTCCTTATCTCAGAGACCAATGTGAATGGCAATCCCAACTACACCTTCCGTAAATTATCTGGAGTGGATAGTGGCTTGAGTTTTGCCTATACAACGAAATAAAAAAGGATATGCTAACGTTTATTCATTTTGTTAGCATATCTTTTTATTTTTTGGTCACTATTAATCAGAATTTATAGAAATGAGAACTGCTATGAGACGAATCATCTCATCAAGAACATCTGCAAGGGAAATCTCTTTTGTATAGCTATATTTTTTCGAATAATTTTGCCATTGTTTATTCTGAATAGTGTCAGATTTGAACCTCTCGAGTAGTTCAATAATCTTTTCAAAATCGAGCTCTGTTCCGCGATATGAAAATGTTCTCTGACAGGCATTTTTCAACTGAATGAAGTCAATGTCTTCTTTCTTTAGTTTTGATAGAATATAAACATCATAAAAATCTTTGCTTCTGCTGTTCAAGAAGTTACGTGAATAGATGGTTTGAAGTTTCTCAGCTAGAATTGTTTCAATTGTATAAGCAATGATTGGAAAATTGTCTTCATCAAAAATAGCTTTATAGTCGTATGTAATCGGCTGAGGAGTTACAACATCACCTGTCGCAATATCCAAATGGATAACTTGTTTAATATTCTCAAGTTGGCACAAAATTGTTGCTCGATAGCCACCATAGTCATCACTTTCTTTAATAGCTGTGATGGATTGAATCATAAAAGATATACCTTCTTCTGAATCTGCTAAAATTTCCTTGAGTTGCTGCTCTACAGTATCTTCTGAAAGTGTCATTTGATGGAACAAAAAATCAATATCAACCGTGCTACGAGATTCAACTCCAATAACATTTGACAGTAGGAATCCTCCTTTGAAGATATAGTGATTTGAATAGCTACTCTGACTTAATTTTTTCAAAATCACTTCTAGAAAGTAATAGGTCATCACAGAATTAAAGGTTAATCCAGTATTCTTTGATATTTTATGACAGAGTGCTGTTAGCTTAGCTTTATTCATACTAGGACCTCCAGAGTTTGTTTGACCTTGTCCAAGGTGTTCATTTTTGTCGCATATTCGTAAAGTTTTGTAAGATTTTTTTTAGGATAGTTTCCGTAATGTTGAAGTGTTTTGACAAAAAGCTCAGTATCTATTTTTTCTCGATGAATCACAAAATCACAGATAATACGTTCGAAATCAAAGACCCTTACCTCGTTTCCCATAGGGGTTTTTACAAGAGTAATTCCTAGTTCGCTATATTCCTTAGAAACGGAATGAATGTTCAGATTAGCTGGAGGAGTGTTAAAACGGTAACCTCTAGGAATGGTTACGTCAAAATATTGAGGAATTTCATCTGTAAATTGTTGCAGATAAAGTGCTGAGATATATGAGAAAACAGCCTTGGGATATCGGTACTGAAAGAAGTAGTATTCGTCGTAGTCTCCATTCTGGGTTAGGAAAATTCCTTTTTCGACGCGGTATAGAATTCCTTCTTTTTCTAGTCTTGTCAAATATATTGTTGGAATATTTAGAGCTTTACAATCTTTATAGGTGATGATGCCATTGTGGTTTTCTATAAATTCAAGTAGAATCTCTTTTTTTGACATGCTTACTCCTTTCTATGTTGCTTTCACACTACAATTTTACAATATTTGTAGTGTAAAAGCAACATTTTCTTTTCCCTGAACTTATTGTGATAACAAAATCAAGCCTTCTTTTTTATGATGAGGAAAGAGTGACAGTTTGTTGCTACAGAAAAAAGAAAAGAAGGACACTTTATGACCAAAACATGTAATCATCACTTTCTTGTCAATCAGGAAAAAGGCGAGAAACACGTCTTTCGTAAGAGTAAAAAATACCGAACCCTTTGCTCGGTTGCCCTTGGAACCATGGTGACTGCTGTTGTTGCTTGGGGTGGAACAGTTGCACATGCTGATGAAGTCACACCATCCGTTGATACAACCATGCAACTAACAGGGAATCCAGCCACCAATTTACCAGAGGCTCAACCAAGTCCAGTTTCTGAACAAACAAATAGCCTAGATTCAACTGGACAATCTAATGGTGCCATTGCTGTCACCGTACCACACGATACGGTAACACAAGCAGTTGAGCAGGCAAATGCTGAAGGTGTTTCTACGGTTGAAGATAGTCCAATGGATTTGGGAAATACGACATCTGCGACTGAAACCAACCAACAAATTTCTAAAGCAGAAGCAGATGCCCAAAAACAAGTTGAGGTTATCGATGAAGTTACTGAAATCTACAAAGCTGATAAAGCAACATATGAATCGAATAAAGCCCGCATTGAACAAGAAAACAAGGAGCTGTCACAGGCCTACGAAGGGGCCAACCAAACTGGTAAAGAAATGAATGCTTGGGTTGATACCAAAGTCAATAACCTAAAAGCTCAGTATGCAGATGCTGATGTGACAGTAAAAGAACAAGTAGTTTCATCAGGAAATGGGACATCTGAACTTGACTATACAAACTATGGAAAGGCTGTTGAAACCATTCAATCATCTAACGAACAAGCTGTAGCGGATTATCTAATAAAGAAAACCAAGGCAGATGATATTGTTGCGAAAAATCAGGCCATTCAAAAAGAAAATGAAGCTGGACTTGCTAAGGCAAAGGCAGATAACGAAGCCATTGAAAGGCGTAATCAGGCTGGTCAAGCAGCTGTAGATGCTGAAAATCGTGCAGGTCAATCTGCGGTGGATCAGGCTAATCAAGAGAAAAAACAATTAGTTTCAGATCGAGCAGCTGAGATTGAAGCTATTACAAAACGCAATCAGGAAAAAGAAGCCGCAGCCAGAAAAGAGAATGAAGCGATTGATGCCTACAATGCCAAAGAAATGGAACGCTATCAACGTGACTTGGCCGAGATTTCAAAAGGTGAAGAAGGTTATATTTCTGAAGCCCTTGCTCAAGCCCTCAATCTCAATAACGGTGAGCCACAAGCACAACATGGGGCCATTACCCGAAATCCTAATCAGATTATTTCGACTGGCGATGCTATGCTGGGGGGCTACTCAAGAATTTTAGATTCCACGGGCTTCTTTGTCTATGATAGCTTCAAAACAGGCGAGACTCTTAGTTTTAACTATCAAAATCTTCAAAATGCACGATTTGATGGCAAAAAGATTAGCCGTGTGTCTTACGATATTACCAACCTTGTATCACCAGCTGGAACCGATGCCGTGAAATTGGTTGTACCAAATGATCCTACCGAAGGCTTTATTGCCTATCGAAATGACGGAAACGGTGACTGGCGAACGGATAAGATGGAGTTTCGTGTAGTTGCTAAGTATTTTTTGGAAGACGGTTCACAAGTTACCTTCTCCAAAGAAAAACCAGGTGTCTTCACACATTCTTCTCTCAATCATAATGACATTGGTCTAGAATATGTCAAAGATTCATCTGGGAAATTTGTGCCGATTAATGGCTCAACCATCCAGGTGACTAATGAAGGTCTGGCCCGTTCTTTGGGTTCCAACCGTGCAAGTGATTTGAATTTACCTGAGGAATGGGATACAACATCTAGTCGTTATGCTTATAAAGGGGCTATTGTCTCAACGGTCACATCAAGCAATACCTATACAGTCACCTTTGGCCAAGGCGATATGCCACAGAATGTTGGCTTATCGTACTGGTTTGCCTTAAACACCCTACCAGTGGCACGTACAGTAACACCTTATAGTCCCAAACCTCATGTAACGGTGGAACTTGAACCCGCTCCAGAACCTATTACGGTAACACCAGATGTCTTTATTCCTAAAACTTTTACACCAGAAAAGCCTGTAACCTTTACGCCAAAGCCTTTGGAAGATGTGGTGCAGCCTAGTCTAACTTTGACCGAGGTAACCTTACCTGTTAAACCTATTCCAAAAGAACTTCCAACGCCACCACAAGTACCAACTGTCCATTATCATGCTTACCGTTTGACGACAACTCCAGAGATTATGAAAGAAGTGGTCAATAGTGACCATATTAATCTTCATGAGAAAACTGTCGCAAAAGATTCAACGGTGGTTTATCCCTTAACAGTTGATGCCTTATCGTCCAATCGTGCTCAAACAACTAGTCTCATTTTTGAGGACTATTTGCCTGCAGGTTACCTGTTTGATAAGGAAACAACACAAAAAGAGAATGGAAACTATGTCATTAGCTTTGATGAGACAAAGAATTTTGTGACCTTGACCGCAAAGGAAATCCTATTGCAGGAGGTGAATAAAGATTTAACCAAGGTTTATCAATTGACCGCTCCCAAACTTTATGGAACTGTTCAAAATGATGGGGGAACCTATTCCAATAGCTACAAGTTGCTTTTGAACAAGGGCACAGCCAATGCTTATACAGTCACTTCAAATATTGTGACGGTACGTACACCAGGTGATGGGGAGACAACTACACTTATTACACCTGATAAGAACAATGAAAATGCGGATGGTGTTCTCATTAACGATACGGTCGTAGCTCTTGGTACAACCAACCACTACCGATTGACTTGGGATTTGGACCAGTATAAGGGAGATCGTTCTGCTAAAGAGACAATTGCACGAGGCTTCTTCTTTGTGGATGATTACCCAGAGGAAGTGCTTGATGTGGTGGAAAATGGCACGGCTGTTACTACCCTTGATGGTCAAAAGGTATCAGGTATAACGGTTAAAACCTATGCTTCGTTAAATGAAGCCCCTAAAGACCTTCAATATAAATTAGCTCGTGCCAAGATTACACCGACAGGTGCCTTTCAAGTCTTTATGCCCGATGACAACCAAGCCTTTTATGACCAGTATGTCAAAACAGGTACATCTTTAGCTTTACTGACCAAAATGACGGTTAAAGATAGTCTCTACGGTCAGACAAAGACCTATACAAACAAGGCCTACCAAGTTGATTTTGGAAATGGCTATGAGACCAAGGAAGTAACCAACACCCTTGTTTCTCCAGAATCCAAGAAACAAAACCTCAATAAAGACAAAGTGGACATCAATGGTAAGCCCATGCTAGTGGGAACTCAAAATTACTATACTCTCTCATGGGATTTGGACCAATACCGAGGGATTAAAGCTGACAACTCTCAGATTGCACAAGGATTTTACTTTGTGGATGATTATCCAGAAGAAGCGTTATTGCCGGATGAAGCAGCTATTCAGTTTATCACAACTGATGGCAAAACAGTTTCAGGAATTATGGTGAAGTCCTATGCTCAATTATCAGAAGCTCCTAACACCTTACAAGCAGCCCTTTCTAAACAAAAAATTCAGCCTAAAGGAGCTTTCCAAGTTTTCATGCCTGAAGACCCACAAGCCTTTTATGAATCTTATGTGACCAAGGGGGAGAATATTACCATTGTCACTCCGATGACGGTTTTGGAAACCATGCTTAATTCAGGGAAGTCTTATGAAAACGTGGCTTATCAGGTGGACTTTGGTCAAGCTTATGAAACCAATACGGTGACCAATTTTGTCCCTAAAGTAACTCCACATAAGTCTAATACCAATCAAGAAGGCATGTCAATTGATGGAAAGACTGTTCTTCCGAATACGGTCAATTATTACAAAATTGTTTTGGATTACAGTCAATACAAGGACATGGTGGTGACGGATGATGTTCTTGCCAAGGGATTTTACATGGTAGACGATTACCCAGAAGAAGCCCTTACCCTAAATTCTGATGGCATTCAAGTTTTGGATAAGGATGGCAATCGTGTATCTGGTTTCTCTGTCAGCACCTACGCAAGTTTGTCAGAAGCTCCGAAAGTCGTTCAAGATGCCATGGCTAAACGTCAGTTTACACCTAAAGGAGCCATTCAAGTCCTTAGTAGCGATGATCCCAAAACCTTTTATGAGACCTATGTGAAGACTGGTCAAACCTTGGTTGTCACGCTTCCGATGACGGTTAAAAATGAGCTGACCAAAACAGGTGGTCAGTATGAAAATACAGCCTATCAAATTGATTTCGGCTTGGCCTATGTCACGGAAACAGTAGCCAATAATGTTCCCAAACTAGACCCACAAAAGGATGTGGTGGTTGACTTGTCTCATAAAAATAACAGCCTTGATGGGAAAGAAGTGGCCTTGAATCAAATCTTTAACTATCGCTTAGTTGGAGCGATGATCCCAAGCAATCGTGCGACAGATTTATTTGAATATGGTTTTGAAGATAACTATGATGAAAAGCATGATGAGTACAATGGTGTTTATCGCAGCTATCTGATGACGGATGTCACCCTCAAAGACGGTTCGGTCTTAAAAGAAGGAACGGAAGTCACGAAATATACTTTGCAACAGGTGGATACAGAAAATGGCCTCGTGTCAATTTCATTTGATAAATCCTTCTTAGAGACTATCTCTGATGATTCAGCCTTTCAGGCAGATGTTTACCTTCAGATGAAACGCATTGCGACTGGTCAGGTGGAGAATACCTATCTCCATACAGTGAATGGCTATGTCATCAGCTCAAATACAGTTGTAACACATACACCTAAACCTGAAGAACCAAGTCCAAATCAACCTACCCCACCTCAACCACCGATTGAGACTATTGAACCGCCTGTTCCAGCAAGCATTTTGCCAAATACAGGGGAACAGGAGTCCTTTTTGGGCTTGATTGGAGCCGGTATTCTACTTGGTACGGCTTATGGACTGAAGAAAAAGGAGGAGAAGTAGATGAATCCAAAAACCATTTATGAAAAGGATTCGGACCATGATGGTTTGACAGATGCTCAGGAACTGGCTTTAGGAACCAATCCGCAGTCTGTTGACACAGATGGTGATGGTCAAGCTGATTTAGAAGAGCTACAATCTGGACATTCACCACTAGTCCCACTAAAGGAGTTGTACGATGACTTGGAACTTTGACACCATGAATGAGGCTTTGTCTGAAATGGAGAAGGACGATTACCAAGAGTTTATCAAGGCCTTTCTCTCTTTGGAACTAAGTATCTCTGATAGAACAATTCTCAATCAAGTTTATCAAGATTATATGGATGAAGATGACCTGTCCTTGATAAGTGATGAGCTACGAGTTAAACTGGATGGCTATCTGGATGAAGTACAGGCAGATATGACTGATATTCTGGAAAAGCTGTACCGAACAGGTGAAGGCTCTAGTTTCATTATGGACCTAATGTCCTCAAATAGTCTTTCAGAGACCTTGGAACAATATGAAGTTTTGGATAGTGACGATTATTCACCACTTAGCCTTGAAACCTTACAGGCCATGATTCAACAGGACTTGGCCATTTCCAGTCAGGATTATTTTGGAGACTTGGTTCACCTTGCCTTGAAAAAAGATTTACTAGACCAGAAAAGTCAATTCTTACAATACTACGTGGCTACTGTAATGGAAGGTATTCCACAAGAAAGAGACCAACGAGCCTTGGTCCTAGATTAACGCAAAGGGCTGAGAAACACTCTCAGCCTTTTTTAAATGGGAGGAAAAATGAATCAAGAAGTCTTACTACAAATGATGAGAGCCACCATTCCTCGTGATAGAGCCTTGCTTGAGGCATTTTTATATTACCAAGCAGAGCATTTTGATGAGGAGTGGGATAATCTTATTCGTCAGTTTTTAACCAATAGGCAAGCAAACATCAGACCTGTTCAGGTCCTTCACTTTGAGACAGATGTTTCAGCTTTTGTTCAGGCTAGTCCTTATGATACTGCTCATGATCTATTGACCTATACACAAGTATTCGGCCAAAATGGCCTCCAAAAACTTGACAAATTATCGCCGTCTGAAAAAGACTTGGTGATAGAAGTGGCCTTGTTTAATCTGGCCACTCGTTTTCAATTATTGGATTCCAATGGAAACTACCAAGCTATCTCACCTGATTCTCTATTAGAAAAGAGTAGGGGAGCAAATTTGGTCAATGTTTATCGTGTGGCTAATAATTTAGCGGATAGGATCAGCCGAGATATTGAGCAGTTTCTCTTGACTTACGAGCCTGAGCTTGAAACAAGAGCTGATGAAACTGTTCTAGAAAATGAAGAAACTGTTGATGAGCACAAAACAAGTGTTCATCAGGCAATATCTTTTCGAGAAGAGGGCTCTCTGGTTATTGCTAGTTTGGATGAAGATTTGTCTCAACTGGATATCCGAACTGGAAAAACAAGTCATTTGCCAGCTTATGAAGAGTTATCTTTACGACGTAAATTTGAGATACTAACATATTTTGACCAAATTCGAAATGAACGTTCAAAAGTCCCAAGTTTTAGACGAGGTGATTTTGATACTGAGATGGAAATGACACCAGTCTTTGATGGCGAGGAGTTACTTACCTATCTAGAAGCTGATGGTAGCCTCTATGAGCTGAAAAGAATGTTGACTACAGTCGAAAAAAAGGAATTAGAAAAAATTGGACAAGCCATTAGGACAGAAAATCAAGAAAAATTGACTCAGTTAGGGATTGATTTATCTCAGTTTGACCTAGACGGAGTCGGTATTTTATTGGATGCGGTAGGTCGTTTTCGTTTGAAAAATTCGGACCTTGCTTTATTAGGTGGTTATCCAAAAGCTACGGTAACTCAACTAGCCCTTGCGACCGAACTACTCCAAATGGGATTGAGTCATGATAAAGTAGAATTTTTCTTTGGCAGTCAACTTTCTTTAGAAGAGTTGCGACAGGTTGCTTATGCCTTTTTACATGAAGAATTAAGCAGAGAAGATGCAGAAACATTTGAAAAAGCTAAAAGTGGTCAATCGGACTTGAACCTACGTGATTGGAAGAGCAAGCTAGAGAAAGCTGAGATGAAAGTAGTGGTTGATGAAGAATTTGCGGAAAATCCACTGGTTCAGAGAGTATTGGACACTTATCCTCTGGGATCATTGGTTTCCTATAAGGGACAGGACTTTGAGGTCGTGTCGGTCAGCGATGCTCGATTGAACGGTTTGATTCGGATTGAGTTAGTCAATGACTTTTCAGATATCATTGAACAAAATCCAGTTCTTTATGTGAGGACCTGGGAAGAAGTCAGTCAGGCACTTCATCAGCCAAAGGCAGAACCACAAACAGAGTTAGACGAAGCGGACCAAGAATTAAACCTTTTTTCATTTCTGGAAGAGGAGCCAGTTCAGAGTATTGGACTATTGGAACCAGGTGGTTCAGAAAAAGGTCATAACGATACTGATCTTGAAGAATCAGATAGTCAAATTCCTGAAGAGGAAGTAGTCGGAACAATTCCAGAGATTCCAGTAACAGACTTTTATTTTCCAGAAGATATGACGGACTTTTATCCTAAGACTGCTAGAGATAAGGTTGAGACAAACATCGCGGCAATTCGTTTGGTAAAAAATCTAGAAGTAGAGCACCGCAATGCTTCACCAAGTGAACAAGAACTCCTTGCCAAGTATGTAGGCTGGGGTGGACTAGCCAATGAATTTTTTGATGACTATAATCCAAAATTTTCTAAGGAACGAGAAGAACTGAAAAGCCTAGTCACAGATAAAGAGTATTCGGATATGAAACAGTCCTCGCTGACAGCCTATTACACAGACCCAGCCCTGATCCGTCAGATGTGGGATAAGTTGGAAAGAGATGGTTTTACAGGTGGCAAAATCCTAGATCCTTCCATGGGAACAGGGAATTTTTTTGCAGCAATGCCCAAACACTTAAGAGAAAAGAGTGAGTTATATGGTGTGGAATTAGATACTATTACAGGAGCTATTGCCAAACACCTTCATCCAAATAGTCACATTGAAATTAAGGGCTTTGAGACGGTGGCTTTTAACGACAATAGTTTTGATTTGGTGATTTCAAATGTGCCATTTGCCAATATACGAATTGCGGATAACAGGTACGATAAGCCTTATATGATTCATGATTATTTTGTCAAAAAGTCACTTGATTTGGTCCATGATGGTGGACAAGTAGCGATTATCTCTTCAACAGGAACAATGGATAAGCGAACAGAAAACATCTTACAAGACATTCGTGAGACAACTGAATTTCTTGGTGGGGTTCGACTGCCTGACTCTGCCTTTAAGGCCATTGCAGGAACGAATGTTACAACTGATATGTTATTTTTCCAGAAACACTTGAACAAGGGATATGTGGAAGATGACCTAGCCTTTTTAGGTTCCATTCGCTATGACAAGGATAGTCGCATTTGGCTCAATCCTTACTTTGATGGAGAATACAATAACCAAGTACTAGGAACCTATGAAGTTAGAAATTTTAACGGTGGAACACTTTCTGTTAAGGGGACTAATGATGACTTGATTGCAAGTGTCCAAACTGCTTTAAATCACGTTAAGGCCCCAAGAGAGATTGATAGAAATGAAATCATCATTAATCCAGACGTATTGACCAAACAAGTCATGGATACTTCTATTCCAGCTGAAATGAGGGAGAATCTAAGTCAGTACAGTTTTGGTTACCAGGGTTCTACAGTTTACTATCGAGACAATAAAGGCATTCGAGTCGGAACCAAGACAGAAGAAATCAGTTACTATGTCGATGAAGAAGGCAACTTCAAAGCATGGGACACCAAACATTCCCAAAAGCAGATTGATAGATTTAATAGCTTAGAAGTGACTGATAGCACAGCTCTTGATGTCTATGTGACTGAGGAAGCAGCTAAACGCGGACAATTTAAGGGTTATTTCAAAAAGACAGTTTTCTATGAAGCTCCTTTGTCTGAGAAAGAAGTGGCACGAATCAAAGGAATGGTGGACATTCGAAATGCTTACCAAGAGGTCATTGCCATTCAACGCCATTATGACTATGATAAGAAGACCTTTAACCACTTGTTAGGTAAACTCAACCGTACCTATGATAGCTTTGTAAAACGCTATGGGTATTTAAATAGTGCAGTGAACCGCAATCTTTTTGATAGTGATGATAAGTATTCGCTTCTTGCTAGTTTGGAAGATGAAAGTCTGGATTCAAGTGGAAAGTCTGTTACCTATACCAAATCCCTTGCCTTTGAGAAGGCTCTGGTGCGTCCCGAAAAAGAGGTTAAAAAGGTACATACTGCCCTTGATGCACTAAATTCGAGCTTGGCTGACGGACGTGGTGTTGATTTCGCTTATATGATGTCTATCTATCAGGTTGAATCAAAGATGACCTTGATTGAGGAGTTAGGAGACCTCATTATGCCTGATCCTGAGAAGTATTTGAATGGGGAGCTGTCCTATGTTTCGCGCCAAGACTTCCTGTCAGGTGATGTCGTTACCAAGTTAGAAGTGGTGGACCTATTCGTCAAACAAGATAATCAAGACTTTAACTGGTCGCATTATGCAGGACTTCTAGAAACGGTCAAACCAGCACGCATTACTTTGGCAGACATTGATTATCGAATCGGTTCACGCTGGATTCCTTTGTCGGTTTACGGAAAATTTGCCCAAGAAACCTTTATGGGGAAAGCCTATGAACTGTCAGACCAAGAAGTAGCAACAGTCCTTGAAGTCAGTCCCATCGAAGGGGTTATCACTTACCAATCTAAGTTTGCCTATACCTATTCCAACGCAACGGATAGGAGTTTAGGTGTCCCTGCTTCACGCTATGATAGTGGTCGTAAAATATTTGAAAATCTCCTGAATTCCAATCAACCAACCATCACCAAACAAATTGTCGAAGGGGATAAGAAAAAGAATGTGACGGATGTAGAGGAAACAACGGTCCTACGTGCTAAGGAAACACACCTACAAGAACTCTTTCAAGATTTTGTGGCAAGGTATCCAGAAGTCCAACAAATGATTGAAGATACCTATAATAGGCTTTACAATCGTACAGTATCAAAGTCCTATGACGGTAGCCATTTAACCATTGACGGACTTGCTCAGAATATTTCCTTACGTCCTCACCAAAAGAATGCCATTCAACGGATTGTGGAGGAAAAACGTGCCCTACTAGCCCATGAGGTAGGCTCTGGAAAGACCTTGACCATGCTTGGAGCTGGTTTCAAGTTGAAAGAATTGGGGATGGTACATAAACCTCTATATGTGGTTCCTTCTAGTTTGACTGCACAGTTTGGTCAAGAAATCATGAAATTTTTCCCTACCAAGAAAGTCTATGTGACCACCAAGAAGGACTTTGCCAAAGCCAAACGCAAACAGTTTGTATCACGTATTATCACAGGGGACTATGATGCCATTGTCATTGGGGATTCACAATTTGAAAAAATTCCGATGAGTCGAGAGAAGCAGGTCACCTATATCAATGACAAACTCGAGCAACTCCGAGAGATCAAGCTAGGAAGTGATTCTGACTATACGGTTAAAGAAACGGAGCGTTCGATTAAGAGGCTAGAACACCAGTTGGAAGAACTCCAAAAATTGGAGCGAGATACCTTTATCGAATTTGAAAAACTTGGAATTGATTTTCTCTTTGTGGATGAGGCTCATCACTTCAAGAATATCCGTCCAATCACTGGACTTGGGAATGTCGCGGGAATTACCAACACCACTTCAAAAAAGAACGTGGATATGGAGATGAAGGTGAGACAGGTTCAGGCAGAGCATGGTGATAGAAATGTCGTTTTTGCGACAGGAACGCCAGTCTCAAACTCAATTAGTGAACTTTTCACTATGATGAATTACATTCAACCTGATGTTTTAGAGCGATACCAGGTATCCAATTTTGATTCATGGGTTGGGGCTTTTGGGAATATTGAAAACTCTATGGAACTAGCCCCGACAGGAGATAAGTACCAACCCAAGAAACGGTTCAAGAAATTTGTCAACCTTCCTGAACTCATGCGGATTTACAAGGAGACTGCAGATATTCAGACCTCAGACATGCTTGATTTACCCGTTCCTGAAGCTAAGATTATTGCGGTAGAAAGTGAATTAACAGAGGCTCAAAAATATTATTTAGAAGAACTGGTAGAGCGGTCAGACGCTATCAAATCAGGCAGTGTTGACCCGTCTGTCGATAATATGCTTAAAATCACAGGTGAAGCCAGAAAACTAGCTATTGATATGCGGTTGATTGACCCTGCTTATTCCTTATCGGACAATCAGAAAATCCTACAAGTGGTCGATAATGTCGAGAGGATTTACCGTGAAGGAGCTGGCGACAAAGCCACTCAGATGATTTTCTCTGATATTGGAACACCTAAAAGTAAGGAAGAAGGTTTTGATGTTTATAATGAGTTGAAAGCTTTGCTTGTCGATCGAGGGATACCAAAAGAAGAAATTGCCTTTGTCCATGATGCCAATACCGATGAGAAGAAAAATTCCCTATCACGAAAGGTCAATAGTGGGGAAGTACGGATTCTCATGGCATCTACGGAAAAAGGTGGAACGGGTCTAAACGTGCAATCACGCATGAAAGCTGTCCACCACTTAGATGTTCCCTGGAGGCCTTCTGATATTGTACAGCGAAATGGACGACTGATTCGACAAGGGAATATGCACCAAGTGGTGGATATTTATCACTACATTACCAAAGGGAGTTTTGATAATTACCTCTGGGTGCGACATGAAGTCGCTTAATTGAACTGTCTGGCATGATGACCAGACCAACTATTCCGTTAGTTGAGCCAAGTATCAACTGCATGTTAGCCATGTGGTAAGCTGATACGTAAGGTAGCCCTACTTTAAGGTCGAACCGTGAGGGGAGACCGATACTGCTAGCAACAAAGCGGTTAGGGAGCTAGGCTCGATAGTATGGCTAACAAATGTGAACCACTGTTAAATGTCGTTAAGTTGAACAGGCTAAAGTTGCTGATAAGCCTGAACCAAAAGGTGTGCAGTCGGTTAACCCTTTCCATAGTGGGGTTACACGGACAAATGACTGCCGGCAGAGAGGTGGAGCCTAACCTATCATTTTGTTCATTAAGTGGAACATGGTAAGCCTGTATTGTTGCTTCGAGCAAGGCAAATCGTAAGAAACGCTGATAACAGTGCAGGTATAGGAAAATGGAAAAAGCGAAAGCCATCTTGTAATGAGATGGATAGAGGTTCAAGATTTGCCTCAACTCGAAAGAGTGCAGACTTCCATTCGGTTTCTAATCACAAGAGAACTTGTAGAATTTTTGAAAGGAGAAAGCAAATGAACAGTAAAATGTGTGCTACTACTAACATAGCTAACAGTTGGGAAAGTATTGACTTTGTGAAAGCTGAAATCTATGTTAAAAAACTACAAATGCGTATTGTGAAAGCGTGGAAGTTGGGTAAATTCAACCGAGTGAAATCACTCCAACATTTACTAACAACTTCATTTTATGCAAGAGCCTTGGCAGTGAAACGTGTCACTGAAAATCAAGGTAAAAAGACAAGTGGCGTTGATAAAGAGCTATGGTTGACTCCTAATGCTAAATATCAAGCAATCAAGAAATTAAAGGTTAGGGGCTATTGTCCAAAACCACTAAGACGGATTTATATTCCTAAGAAAAACGGTAAGAAAAGACCTCTTAGTATTCCAACGATGACAGACAGAGCAATGCAGACGTTATTTAAGTTTGCTCTAGAACCTATTGCAGAAACAACAGCAGACCCTAATTCTTATGGTTTTAGACCAAAAAGAAGTACCCAGGATGCTATTGAACAATGTTTCTTAGCTTTGAGTAAGCAAAAATCTGCTAAGTGGGTTTTAGAAGGTGATATTAAAGGATGCTTCGATAATATCAGTCATGAATGGATAATGAAAAACATTCCAATGAACAAGACAATACTTGGAAAGTGGTTGAAAAGTGGTTACATTGAAAATCAAAAGTTATTTCCAACAGAGCTTGGAAGTCCTCAAGGCTCACCTATTTCACCCATCATTTCAAATATGGTGCTAGATGGTCTAGAGAGAAAACTCTCAGCTACATTCAGAAAGAAAAAAGTTAATGGTAAAGTCTATACACCAAAAATCAATTTTGTTAGGTATGCGGATGACTTTATTGTGACTGGCGTCAGTAAAGAATTATTGGAAAATGAGGTTAAACCAGTCATTATTGAGTTCTTGAAAGAACGTGGCTTGGAGTTATCAGAAGAAAAAACGTTGATAACTCATATCACGGACGGCTTTGATTTTCTGGGTATAAACATTAGAATGTACGAAGGAAAACTATTAACTAAACCTTCTAAAAAGAACTATGAAAGTATTGCTTCGAAAATTAGGGAAGTCATCAAACAAAATCCGTCAATGAAACAGGAATTGCTAATCCGTAAGTTAAATCCTAGTATCATAGGTTGGGTTAACTATCAAAAACACAACGTTTCAACAGAAGCATTTCAAAGATTGGATAATGATATTTATCAATGTTTATGGCGGTGGTGTATCCGAAGACATCCTAAAAAGGGGAGAAAGTGGGTTGCTAATAAATATTTCCATACTTTTGGTAGCCGTAGTTGGATTTTTAGTGTTCAAACTACGGACACAATGGAAAATGGCGAACCGTTCTACCTTCGCCTGAGGTGTGCTTCAGATACTGATATTCGCCGACATATTAAAGTTAAGGCGGAAGCCAATCCATTTGATGAACAATGGCAATTGTACTTCGAGGAACGTCAAGAAAAACAAATGCGACAAGAACTAAAAGGAAGACGTGTGATTAACGGACTTTATTATAAACAAAAAGGGGTATGTCCAGTTTGCGAATCGAAGATTACCAAAGAAACAGATTTCCGAGTTCATCAAACAGTGAAGAACCACAAACCAATAAAAACATTGGTACACCCTACTTGTCATAAAAATATAAAAGAAAACACGCTGGTTCTCTAACGAGGACTTATAGAAGCTTGAGCCGTGTGAGGGGAAACTCTCATGCACGGTTCTTAGAGGGGAGGGAGGTCGTGAGACCTCTGACCTACTCGACCAGACGCAGGAGAATAAACTCAAGTATATCACCCAGATTATGACCTCAAAAGATCCTGTGAGATCAGCTGAAGACATTGATGAACAAACCATGACCGCCTCAGACTTTAAGGCTTTAGCGACTGGAAACCCCTATCTCAAACTCAAAATGGAATTGGAAAATGAACTAACGGTGTTAGAAAATCAAAAGCGAGCTTTTAATCGCTCAAAGGATGAATACCGCCACACTGTTTCCTATTGTGAGAAGCACCTCCCCATCATGGAAAAACGGTTGAGTCAATATGATAAAGATATTGCCCAATCTTTGGCAACAAAGTCGCAAGATTTTGTTATGCGATTTGACAATCATGCAATGGATAATCGTGCAGAATCAGGGGACTATCTGCGAAAACTCATTACCTATAACCGCTCAGAAACCAAGGAAGTCAAAACACTTGCCAGCTTTAGAGGATTTGACTTAAAGATGACCACACGAGGTCCTAGTGAGCCTTTGCCAGAGACCGTCTCTTTAACGATTGTAGGTGATAACCCATATACAGTCGCTCTTGATTTGAAATCAGACGTGGGAACCATTCAACGGATTAGTAATGCCATTGACCATATCATGGATGACCAAGAAAAAACGCAAGAACTGGTAAAGGATTTAAAAGATAAGCTACAAGTAGCCAAAGTTGAAGTTGAGAAAGTCTTTCCAAAAGAAGAGGACTATCAGTTGGTCAAGGCTAAGTATGATGTTTTGGCACCCTTGGTTGAAAAAGAAGCAGAGATTGAGGAAATTGATGCAGCTTTGGCCAAGTTTAGTGAAGATACATCACCCCAAATGAAGCAACAAATAGCACTTGAGATATAAGAAAAAAGGCTGACAAATAATTTTGAACGCGGTAAAATGAAGTCAAGAAATCACAAAAGGAGAATAGATCATGGCCCAAACACTAGAAGAAATGCGTTATCAACTAGAAGAATGGTTATCACAAGGCTTTATAAGCCCAGAAGATAGAGCAAATTACCAGACCTTAAAGGAACGGTATGAAGATGAAACTCTTGATTATAGCTTTTCAAAGCGTGAAATCACTGGACAGCTGGAATTTATCATCACAACTCGTGAGAATGACTTTCCAGAGCTAGATGAGGTGACGAAGGCGGAATACCTTGATTTGGTTGCCCAACTTGATGAACTTGACCAGGAACAGGCTAGCTATTACCGTAAGCAGTTGGGGTGGGGAGGAATGGTTGATTAAAGTTTAGTCTACGCCTCTAAGCTTGTAATCGTCAAAATATTGTTTTTATATCTTTTAAGACTTTCTTATTCGAATGAAAACCACTTAAATTTAAAGGAATAGTCAAAAAATAGTTTCCGTTAGTTGAGGGAAACTATTTTTTAAAGCGAGTGTTTTAAGCACGGTTACGTTTACGAATCACTGCCAATACCACTTTTAGCATGAGCTTTTGATACCATTTAACGGTTATTTGACTCGCTGCTTCGAGACCATTTAGAAATTCAACCATCAAATGCCATTGGTGACCTGATACCATTTCATCAGGGACGGCTTCAGGAAGATAGACACCCAATTTGACCTTCATACCATCTTTACTTTGCTTAAATTGATGCATACCTACAATTTTTGTATCGGACTTATCTGACATGAGGCGCGTCACTCCTCTCATGGTAAAGACAGTATCTTGGTCAAGGGGAACTGGTTTGAATGTATCATCCTTATCTGGTTGTTCTAAAGATAAGAAAACAGGATATTTGTATTGACCAAAACGCTCAATGATAATCTGTGATTCATGAGGACCAGCTTCAAAATAATAATGCTCTGGATGAATAGTTGATGGCAAGTAGAGATTATTTTTCTTAGCTAGACTTTGATTGAAAAGAAGAAACTGCTCTAGTGTAATTCCATGCGTTTCGACTTCAACCTCGCCTATTTTTAAGTTTTTCCGATAAGCTGACTTTTGAGCAAAGTCGTGCTACATGACATCACCTTTTTTTAGATCATCTGCGTAAATTTCTAAGATTTTTTGTCGCCCCATATCCTCTCTAAATTGAGCTAGCCCTTCTTTTAAATCTTGCAAACTTTGTTTTGGAAGACTTTCTAAACAGATTGCTTTTCCGTTGACTTTTGGGGAGAATCCTTTTTTCATGAGTTCTTGATATACTAAATCATAACGGCTACGTTCCATCTTTTTTATTTCATCACGACTAATAACCTGATTGTTGACGGTAAAAGTAATAGTTGGTTTCATTTTCGTGTCCTCTTTCTTTTTTAGATAAGTGTAGTATAATAAATGCAGGACAACGAAGCAACCATCAAAATATTAAAACTGTTGGATAAGGGGTACAATGACGAGTAAACGCAATGAAACAAGGGGAATGATTATTATGTGCTTTTGGCAGTTGTTAGCTAAAAAGCCATTTACAAAAATTAAAGTAAGTGATCTTGTGTCACATGCTGACATTAATCGCTCAACTTTTTATGATTACTTTTTAGACAAATATGACCTACTGGATCAGGCTATCCTTGATCTTCTCAAGCCAATGACGGTTCAGGCTAAATTAGCGATTGAAAAGGTTGTTACAGAACAGGAAAATTTTGACGATTTGATCGAGACTTATTTGATAACAATTACTGCGCAGTTGCATGCCTCTCGTCAAAAATTAACTTTGCTATTTGATGATTCAACAAGAGCAGTTGTCCAAAAACAAATTAAAACACTATTTGACGATATTTGGAAAACATCAAATCAACACCTGATATCTCCCCTCCCCCAAGGTTATTTGCAATCAGCTATTGCAGCTATGATGACAGACATTTTGATGTCTTGGTTATTAGAGAAAAATCCAGTTTCTCCAGCCACTTTTCAGCAACAGTTTCTCCCTATTTCCAAAATGATGCTGAACAGCTTCACTGATCTTTAATTTTTTCAGCCGTTCAAACGATGAATAGGGCCTTGAATAATTTGAACAATTGGTACTTGTGTTGATTATGAGGTAAGAGCTCAATCATTCAAAGCTATTAGCAATACAGTAAATAAGTCTACGAAAATTTACAATCAAGTTCTTAAACCTTGATAAGAAAGGAAGTTAGCACTCTTATGATGAACATACCGATGTTTGAACAGATATTACAGGGATTTCTACTGGTTGTCGCATTAGGACTGATATTCATTATTTTGTATCAAATTTTTAAACTGGCGATAGGCTTATTTCTTATTGGACTTATCAGTGGTTTCGTATTTATAGAAGTCTATGGAATTTATCTCTTTTTCACAGAAAGATACCTTTAGACAGAAGATTTAGCAGCTAATGGTATTTGGAGTTTTACAGGATTTTTTATAGCTTTGAATCTATTTCTAGTTTTTAGCATTATTATGAAGTGGTGGAAAAATAGAATAGTCTAACACGGAGGATTACCGATTGGTAGTCCTTTTTCTTGTGATAAAATCTCCAAGCTAATCTTGTTAAGGTATGGCTATCACTAATAAAGGAGTAAGCCATGTTAAACAAAGTGAAAGCTCGATTTCTGATTGGAATAGGAGGTTTAATCGCAGTCAGTTTTATGGTCATGATTGGCTATACGATTGGTTCACAATCCGTTTCAAAGCAAACTGAGCACCAAATACGAGCAGAAGCCAAAAAAATTGTGACAAAGGAAAAGCAGGAAGAAAAAGCAACGGTCTTATCAAAGGAGCTTGTCAAAGAATTTCTCACTCAATATTTCACCAAGGTTCAGCTGGGTGAAAATAATGCTCGTATCAAACCCTACATGACGGATTCGGTATTTTCAGAAGAGGAAGCAAAACAGAATAAAGCGATCAATCAAGTTTATAAAGATTATATGCTGGATTACCGATTTGAATCAGCTAGTATCTATGTCGATACAGAAAGCAATGTTGCACTTGCGGAAGTTACCTATCAAGTGACCTATGTATCTGACTTGAGTGAGCAACAACAGCGAACCTCTCAGACAGAAACCAAGACGGTTATGTTATCCTACTCTAAAGTTTCTGAGAAGCTCCTGGCTAATCAGTTGACCATTTGGAATGGGAAACTGGAGGACATGAAAGAAGCCACAGATGGTGCTAATTCCAGCATACCAACGATCCAAAGAACCACAACAAGTGAGAACAACTAGCAGGAGACAGTCTTCTGCTTTTTTTGATAGGGGGACAAGATGGCACGAATTAAAGCAGTAAAACAAAAGGCCATTTTAGATGTGGCTGAAAGTCTGGGTTATTCCTTCAGACGTTTATCAGGACACATTTTTGAACACCCAGACCATGATTCCTTTCGGATTTTTGCGGATACCAATACTTTCAAATGGTTTTCAAGAGATATACAAGGGGATGTGATAGACTTTGTTCAATTAGTAGCAGGTGTTACTTTCAAAGAGGTGATATCCTATCTTGAAACTGGGGATTTTGAACAAGCTAAGGTGATGGAAGAAACTTATCAACCATTCCGATATTATTTGCATGAAGCCCCCTTTCAGCAAGCACGTACCTACTTAAGAGAGGTTCGTGGCCTAAGTAATCAGACTATCAATACCTTTGGTAGACAAGGATTGCTTGCTCAAGCTACCTATCAATCTGAGTCAGTTCTGGTGTTTAAAAGCTATGACCATAATGGGATCTTACAGGCCGCAAGCTTTCAAGGTCTCGTCAAAAATGAAGAAAGACACAAACGTGGCTATTTGAAGAAAATCATGAAAGGCTCTCATGGCCATATCGGTGTTAGTTTCGATATTGGGAATCCCAAGCGACTCATCTTTTGTGAATCTGTTATCGATATGATGAGTTATTATCAGCTTCACCAAAAGCAATTATCAGATGTTCGTCTGGTGTCAATGGAAGGCTTAAAACTTGCAGTGATTGCTTATCAGACCTTGCGTCTAGCAGCAGAAGAACAGGGGAAATTAGCATTTCTAGATACAGTAAAACCAAGCAGACTTAGCCACTATCTTCAGGCAATAAAAGAGACGACAAGCTTCTTCCAAAACCATTCAAACGTATTAACATTGGCTGTTGATAACGATGAAGTGGGAAGAGAATTTTGTCAGAAACTGTCAGATAAAGGACTTCCGATTTCTCAAGATTTACCACTATTGCAGGGAATTGAAACAAAGTCAGATTGGAATGATATTGTGAAACGACAGAAGGAATTATCTTTAAGAGATCTTATCCAGTCAGCCGATACAAAAGTCATTAGAGATTATCCTCCACCTAAATGGGAACATGCATTGGAATTGTGATAACAAAATCAAGTCCGCTATCATAATCTAGAAAGTGACAAGGAGGACACCCTATGAGTGTGATTGAACGTCTAGCTGAAAAAGTAGCTAGACAAGAAGAAAAGGTCTCACGTGAGACGGAGAAATTGGAACACTATCGTGACCAACTACAAACAGCTATGTACAGTACATTTATCAAACGGCAACAATCTAGTCAGTTGTCATTTCATGAAGCACTAGAGCAAGCCTTTGGTAAAGAAACCACACTACACCCAGATTACAGAAATGAGGATACAGATTGAGTAAAACATGGAATTTTGATCAGCCACTAGATGATGTGAAACCAACATCATCCCATGAAGAACGAGCTAAAATCGCAGCACTTTTCCATAAACAGGATGAAAAACCAATTGAAGAAGTAGATTATGTGGCTGCTTTTGAACAGAAACAAAAGGAGTCAGAATCTAAAAATGTACAGACGCCTAAATTAAAAGTTAAACAAAATCAGCCGAAGAAGGTAAATATTACAAGTGACTACAAACAGCACTTGGCAGACACCATTGCACAAAACAACAAGGATATTTCCGCCTGTCAGAAGCAAATTGAAGAACTTCATCAATTGATTGATGAAAAGAAAATCCAAAATAAAAAGTTACAGGCTATTTCAGTAGCCATTGATGATTTATAAGTCAGGTAGTCCTATGCGGGCTACCTTTTTACAATATAAGGAGAAAATAATGAAAATTTTTCAAAAGAAAAGACAAAATCAAGACCGATTTAAACGACTGATTCATCGGCTATCAGAGATGTCAGATAGTGAACTAACCAAAGTCGAACAACTCCTAAATGTTGTTTTTGATCCAAGTTTCAAGACTAGTGAGAGTGTAGAAATATATCGAAACGATATAACTACTGAGGAACAAAGTCTTGATAAGTCGATTCAGGAAGCGAAAAATAAACTGAATACTGAGCAGTTGGAGAAGCGAATAGAGCAGTTTAAGCAATCGAAGAAACCTAAAAACGGATAATGCACCATATTTGGTGCGTTATCCGTTTTTTGTGGTATAATGAAAGCAAATATGAGGAGGTCTTTATCTATGATTGGAGACAATATTAAATCACTACGTCGAACACACGATTTAACACAACCAGAATTTGCGAAAATGGTTGGGATTTCACGCAATAGCTTAAGTCGTTATGAAAATGGGACTAGTACAGTTTCAACAGAACTCATCGACCGTATTTGTCAGAAATTTAACGTTTCTTATGTCGATATTGTAGGAGAGGACAAGATGTTAACACCTGTTGAAGATTACCAACTGACTTTAAAAATAGAAGTGATAAAAGAACGTGGAGCAGCCATATTATCACAACTTTATAGATACCAGGATAGTCAAGATATTGCTTTTGATGATGAATCGAATCCGTGGATTCTCATGAGTGATGACTTGGCCGAATTGATCCATACTAAAATTTACCTTGTCGATACCTTCGATGAAATAGAGCGTTACAATGGCTATTTAGACGGTATTGAGCGGATGTTAGATATGGTGAATCATCGGGTGGTAGCCTAATGAGATTGGAAGAATTTAGTGAGGCTGAGTTTCAGAAGGCCTTGCAACGAACCATTCGGGCCTTAACCCGAGGAAAGACGATTCTAGATAAACCGAAAGCTATCTTGCTTGGAGGACAAAGCGGAGCAGGTAAGACAACTATTCACCGAATCAAGCAAAAGGAATTTCAAGGCAATATCATTATCATCGATGGTGACAGCTATCGTTCTCAGCATCCCAATTACTTAGCACTACAAGAAAAGTATGGTAAAGACAGCGTGGACTATACCAAGGGATTTGCAGGAAAAATGGTAGAGCATCTGGTTGACGAACTCAGCACGCAGGGTTATCATTTGCTGATTGAAGGAACCTTACGAACTACTCAAGTTCCTCGACAGACTGCTCAATTATTAAAATCAAAAGGATACCAAGCTTCCTTAGCAGTGATTGGCACCAAACCAGAACTGTCCTATCCCAGCACCTTGATTCGTTACGAAGAACTTTATGCCATCGATCCCAATCAGGCCAGAGCAACCCAAAAAGAACACCATGATGGGATTGTAGAGAACTTGGTTGATAACTTGAGGGAGTTAGAAAGTGAGAAACTCTTTGAACAAATTCAAATTTACCAAAGAGATAGGGCTTGTATCTATGATTCTGAAACTGATAAAGATTCCGCAGCAGAAGTTCTTCAAGACTGCCTCTTCGGAGAATGGAGTAAGGTCGAGGAGGAGATGTTGAAGGTGGGAGAAGAGAAATTAGCTAACTTAATAGATAAGAATATGATTGGGAGTAAGAAATGACAACAATAAAAAAAGTAATCTATTTTGATGAATCGACAGCGATGGATTTTTTATAGATTGAATCAAAGGGGAAATTAACAAAAACAACTGAGCTAATGTCAACATTGGAAGGAGGCATTGATGCACAGATCACTGGGGAAGTCTCGCTAGGTAAAAACGGTGCATTAAAAACTATTTTTGAAAAAATGGCAGGTCTAAGTGGTGGAGGAAGTGTATCAAGTACTACTTCAGGTGCTATCCAAGGAAACAAAATAGCAAAGACTATTCTTGAAAATTCTCTATTATATGATTTCTTGGATACCGTAGAATTACGGAAGAAAAACTATCTTGTTGATATTACAGAAAACTATACTCTAGAAATTAGTGAAAATTCGATGTCTTATTTTGCTATGATTGCGCCAATTTCAGAAATGATGGAGGGGAGTCAAAGTATAGAAGGCATGGAAAATGTGTCTATGTCTTTTTCGAAGTTGAATACTGGAATAAGAGAGATAAAAGGCTATTTTGAGCTCCTAGGTTATAATAAAGAGCATAAGATTGAAAGAATTTTCCGCTTTAATATCAATTCTTTCAAAAATAATTATCGAATTCACGATTTAACAAAAATGACCCTCAAACTTTATTCGATAAAAGTCGGAGAAACAACTATTAATGATTTAGATTTTGAATCACAGTTTAATTTGCGACGTACTCATTTATCCTTTTCTGGGATTTCAGAAGATGCAATGACATACCCAGATATGAAATATCCAGTCTATGATGTTATACTTGCAGGGGTGAATTAAATGGATAGTATTATACTTTTTAAAGGTTCTAAGAGAGATTTTAATGAATTATTAAAATCGAGAGATGTTGAAGATTATACTCCATTCATGGAACTTATTCGTCAATACAATATTACTGTGAGAGCGAATGATGTAAATGCATCACAATATATTGCAGATGGCTTTGGCAAGGAACAAATTGAAAATGTTGTTATATATGCTGATGATTATGCTTCAGTAACTGACCATGTAATATCAAATTTTAATAATATTGTTCTTTTAGGACATGATATTCAAAATCTTTATATTCAAAACCCACCTAAAAGAATTGAAACCTCATTGAGAGTTCAGTTTGAAGATGTCGTAGAAGAAATTTGCTCGCAGTATAAGAGGATTGATAAAGAAGAAGTTGTTGATTTTTATAATCATATGTTGTCTTCCAATGTTGTAGGTCAGCAGCAAGCTAAAAAAGATGTTTCAATTGGTTTATTAAAGAAAACCACCCTTACTGATAAATCTCCACTTATCATGTTATTTTACGGAAATTCAGGTGTTGGCAAAACGGAGTTAGCTAAAACTATTAGTGAATATTTTAGCGGAAGATTGACACGAATACAATTTTCGATGATGCAAACTGAAGAAGCATATAAATATATATTCGGAGATACTCATAGTAAAAGTTCGTTGGCAAAAGATTTATTGTCAAGAGAAACAAACATTGTCTTAATTGATGAATTTGACAAGGTAAATACTGGTTTATACAATGTTTTTTATCAAATGTTTGACGAAGGGGAGTTGGAAGATATAAATTACTCTGTAGATGTTTCTAACTGTATATTTGTATTAACAACAAATTTTTGTAATGATAAAGAAATAGCAGAAAAACTTGGACTTCCTATATTCTCTAGAATTGATTTAAAAATAAAATTTCAAAACTTAACGGAGAGCGAGCTACTTCAGGTAATTGATAATATATTTGAAAATGTAACGTCAAGGCTATCAGAGGAAGATAAAAATATTATAGAAAATTGTGGTTTACGTGAAACTTATAGAAAACATGTAAATTCTTTCGAAAATATAAGAATGCTAAGGAGTTTTATAGAGAAGGATATATTTCAAATTATTTTTGAAGAACTAGTTAATCACAATAATAGTTTGGCTTAAGTATAGCACTGAGAGCTTCGGCTCTCTTTTTTCTTACCCTCGTTTTTCATGTGTGATACCTTTTCCAAATCACCTCTATTATCCTAATATCATTCCTAAAAAAATCAATCCATGATTTTTCACTGGGGGTTTGGGGGCGGAGCCACCAAGTTATCTTATCGTTAGCTGTCAAAACTGGAAGATTTTGATCCGCTGGCGATATGATTTTTGGGATATTGTGGACACAATATCTGAGCTCGCAAAAGCCGAAAAGGGAAGATTTGAGGCTTTTAGGAAGCCCCCGTATCAGATACGGTATCGGTGCTAACCCGCTAGAGGGAAATGTGAGAAGGAGTGTATCATCATGACAGAAAGTTATCGGACAATTCGTAAGGAAATCAACTTGACGCTTGAGGAATTTGAGCAGATTCAACTACTGATGAGAAAGGAGAATGCGGAGCAGTTTTCTCCCTTTGTCAGACAAAAACTATTGGACATTGTCAATAACAAGGATGACATCAGAGATTGGTTTATTCTGTGGCAATCTCAAAAAACAGAACAAATCAGTAGAGATATTTTACAGGTAGCGACTCTAGCGGAACGAGGCCATCAGGTCACGTCAGAACACTTAAGAATTATATTGACTTGTGTTCAAGAACTGATGACAGAAGTAGAGAAGGCAGTACCACTCAGTTCAGAATTTCGAGATAAGTATATGGGAGGTTAGATATGGAAAATCGTTATCGAACCAATCTCAAAAAAGTCTTTTTAACAGACCAGGAACTTGCGAACCTGAACAATCATATTAGCCAAAGTTCTTGTCAAAATTTTTCTGCTTATGCCAGAAAGGTTTTGCTTAATCCAAATATGACCTTTTTAACAATTGATACCAGTAACTACCAAGACTCGGTTTTTGAATTACGTCGAATTGGCAATAACATTAACCAGATAGCTAAAACAGTCAATCAGACAAAACTTCTGACAGTAGAGCAGCGAGATAATTTGAAAACGGGCATAGGTCAGCTGATTGCGGAAGTTGATAAGGACTTCTATGTCAAGTGTCAAAAGTTGAGGGAATTTTATGGTAGTCACTAAGCATTTTGCGGTTCATGGCAACAAATACCGTAAAAGTCTTATCAAGTATATTCTAAATCCAGCTAAGACTGACCAACTCAAATTGGTTTCAGATTTTGGAATGAGCAATTACCTCGACTTCCCTAATTATGAAGAAATAGTTGAGATGTATCAGGCAAACTTAGTCAATAATGATAGGCTTTATGATTCGAGAAATGACCGGCAACAAATCAAGCAAAATAAAATTCATGCTCATCATCTTATCCAGTCATTCTCACCTGAGGATAATCTTACACCTGAAGAAATCAATCGTATTGGTTATGAGACGATAAAGGAGTTGACTGGCGGAAACTTTCGCTTTATTGTGACAACCCATACGGATAGGTCGCATGTTCATAACCATATCCTCATCAATTCTGTTGACCTCAATTCTCATAAGAAACTCAAATGGGATTATGCTCAGGAGAGAAATTTACGGATGATTTCTGACCGTCTTTCCAAAGAAGCAGGTGCCAAAATTATCACACCGAACCGTTATTCTCATGAGAAGTTTGTGACCTATCGCAAAAGTAATCACAAATTTGAATTGAAGCAACGTCTTTATTTTCTGATGGAGAATAGTAAGGATTTGGACGACTTTTTATCCAAGGCAGAAGCATTGAATGTTCAGATTGATTTTTCAAGAAAATACGCGCGTTTTTTGATGACGGATATGCCTATGAAGCGAGTTATTAGAGGCAAGCAACTAGATAAACGTCAACCCTATACCGAGGAATACTTTCGAGAGCACTTTGCCAAGCGAGCGATTGAGCAATGTTTAGATTTTCTCTTACCCAGAGTTCGTGACCTTTCACAACTTTTGGAGTTTGCAAGAGAACTCAACCTTGCTATGTCTCTAAAACAAAAGAATGTGGCGTTTACTCTAACAAAAAATAGTCAGAGCATTACAGTCAATAATCAAAAAGTCAGTTCCAAAAATCTCTACGATGTTCAATTTTTCGAGACTTACTTTGAGAAACGTGGAGAAGTTCCTGATATTGACCAGTCGCAACTTATTTCCGACTTTGAGGGATATTGTGAGGAACAAGATAAGGAAAAGCTAGCTTATGAAGACTTGCAAGAGGCTTATCAGGCATTTAAGGAGAAACGAGACCAGGCTCAAGAGTTTGAGGTCGTCTTAGCTGACCATCAGATTGATAAGTTAGTCAAAGATGGTCTCTTTATCAGAATGAATTACGGCGTTAAAAAAGATGGCTTGGTCTTTATCCCAAACCGTCATTTAGATATTAAAGAGACAGAGAGTGGTAAACACTACCATGCCTTTATCCGTGAGACCGCACAATTTTTCATTTACAATAAGGAGGCGTCCGAACTCAATCGCTATATGCGAGGGCGTGAACTCATTCGTCAGTTAACCAATGATAGCCAGACTATCTCTAAAAGAAAAAGACCGACCATTGATACACTTAAGAAAAAGATTGAAGAGATTAATCTTCTTATTGAGTTGGGTACGGAGAATAAGTCTTATCAAGATATTAAAGACGAGATTATTAAGGATATTGCTCAATTAGATTTGACCATTACAGAGATTCAGGAACACATAGATCATCTCAACAAGGTTGCGGAAGTCTTGCTTAACCTGGACAATAACGATATAGAGAACCGCCGCTTGGCCAAATATGACTATGCCAAGATGAATCTAACTGCGGCTATAAAACTGGAACAAGTTGAGAAAGAAATCGAAATCTATCAAATTAAGTTAGATAAGTCAATAGATGATTATGAGTATTTAATAAGGAGGTTGGAAAAGTTTGTCAAAATTTTAAATGAAATAGACTCAAGCAAGGATGAACTAAAATTTGAACACAGTGAAAAAATGTGAAAGAATAGCATTTTTCGGATTTATTGATACCAAATATTGAGTACTCTGAAGAAATTCTGAAATAAAATTGATAAAAAGGAATAAAAAACTAAGGAGATGATATTATGAAAAAGATAGGCTTATTGTCGAATGTTTTTATATCATTGTTTATTGTTATATTAGCTAGCGGTTCTGTGTCATCAGGAGTAAGTGCTAATGAAAATAAGGAAATTAGTTATAATGTTTTAGTTAGTGAAAATAAATCTATTGAGGACGTAGAAGATGTTTTACAAAGCCAAGGAATTAAAGTTACTGATAAAATACCTGAAATAAATTTTTTAACTATTTCTACCGAAAAAAGTGAAGATACAATAAAAAAAGAAAACTCTAATTATATTGATGACATAGTTATAGATAATACTATGACTGTAAAGCCTAATATTACTTATTTGTATGGGGACAAGGTTTATACAAATACTAATTTAGATTTTTGGGGAAATCAGTGGGATATGCAAAAGAGTATTAGTACTGGAAGTAAATTTCAACATAAGTCCTCTGGTAAAGCAACAATTGGTGTAATAGATTCTGGTATTACATATGATAATCCAGATATTTATTCACACATTATTTCAGTACAAAATTTCACATCAGATTTGGAAACAGGAATAGTTGATAACCAAAATGTTGTAGATAAAATTGGGCATGGGACCTCTGTTGTGGGACAAATTTCATCAAGTGGAGAATATTTAGGGATAGCACCTGACATGAAAATACGAATGTATCGTGTTTTTGATGAAGGGAATGCTCAAGACCAATGGATTCTCAAAGCGCTCATTCAAGCAGCAAAAGATGATGTTGATGTTATTAACCTTAGTTTAGGAGAATATTTGTTAAGAGATTCCACTGATGAAGATGATGATACAGCTTTGATCAATATCTATCAACGGGCAATTAATTATGCTCATAATCAAGGTTCCGTTGTTGTTGCTTCAGTAGGTGATGAAGGGATGGATTTACAGAATCAAGATGAATTAAAAAACTACCTTGGTAGTTTAAGAGGAAAAGATTATAGTCAAGTTGATGGAACTGTACAAGATATTCCGGCTGAATTAGACAATGTTGTTACAGTTGGTTCAGTAGATGATAACGATCTTGTATCTAGTTTCTCAAATCAAGGGAATGATGACATCGATATCTATGCAACGGGAGGTGGAAGTCAAGCGCTTTCTAAAGTAGGATATGATAAATGGGTAGCTGATAAATTATATGAAAAAGAATGGATTCTTGTTCCAACGCTTGAAGGAAAGTATACATATGCATATGGGACTTCAATTTCGACTCCTAAAGTCTCTGCAGCTTTAGGATTGATTATAGAAAAGTATAATTTGAAGGACCAACCAGATGAAGCTATTCGAATTTTATATGATAATTGTTTTCTTAGTAATAATGGAAACAATGGACAAATTAGGCTACTAAATATTACAAATTTTGTGCAATAATAGTGTAAAATAGTAGTATGAGATAAAAGAGGTACCTAGTATGTATAAGATTTTGGTAGTTGATGATGATTTTGAAATTGTAAAATTGATGCGAACAATTTTAGAAATGAAAAACTATAATGTGACGACTTATCAAGAAGTTAGGCTTCCTATAAAAATAAGTGATTTTGATGGATTTGATTTAATATTGCTTGATGTTATGATGCCTAATGTTGATGGTCTGCAAATCTGTAAACAGATTCGTAAATCAGTATCCTCTCCGATTATTTTTGTCAGTGCAAAAGATTCTGAAGATGATATTGTATCTGGCTTAAATCTTGGTGGTGACGATTATATAACAAAGCCATTTAGTGTTAATCAACTAGTTGCCAAGGTTGCAGCGCATTTAAAACGAGAAGAACGTTATAGAAATGCTGAATCTAATGAATCTGTTATTCGAGAATTACTTCCACTAACATTTTACCTTCAAGAAAAACTCGTGTGTGTTAATGGTGAAGCTATTTCTCTTACTAAAAGGGAATATGATATTTTAGAGCTATTATCTAGTAAGACAAATAAGGTTTATACAAGAGAAGAAATCTATGAATGTGTCTATGATGATGAAGCAGATGCATTATTTCGTTCAATTTCGGAATATATTTATCAAATTAGAGTCAAGTTTGTTCCCTATGGAATTAATCCCATTAAAACAATAAGGGGGATGGGATATAAGTGGAATGATGAAAAGATATTCAATTAATAAGCGGATTTTAAGGACAGTCCTTGAAATAGTGATTGGTACAGTTGCAAATGTTATTATGTTGCTTGTATTGAGCTACGTTCTTATTTTTACAGGTCAGTTGAATACATATGGAACAGACTATCATATTTCAATTAGTGATAGTAAATCTGCTAGCAGTATTAAGAATCAAATGGATTACTCTGTCTTTGATTATGTATTGTTTGATAGCGATAATGGCGAATTGGTCTCTGGAAAATATCAAAAACAGGATTTACAATATTATAAAGAAGTTTTTGATACTGGAAGTTCGGTTAGCAAGGATTCTATATTGTTTACAGAATATGAAAACTCAGATTTTATTTTGGTTATTAGAAGACCAACAATGCCCGAATTTGTAAATCGAAACTTTCGACATATTTCCTATAATTTAGTCTCTTATTTGTTTTTTATAGTGCTAGAGTTACTACTCATCTCTATCTCCGTTATCAGGCTCTTAAGAGAATTTACAAAAAATTTTCGTTTAATTGAAAAAATATCTCTGAATATGGGAATACCAGGAATGGATATTGGACATAAAGAAACTGAAATCCTAGAATGTAATAACATTTTATTGACGCTTTATCAAAAAGACGAAGAGTTGACAAAGTTATTAGAAATGGAGAAAAAAGATAAAGAAGATTTGTCATTTCAAGTTGCTGCATTAGCACATGATATTAAAACACCATTAACTGTTTTAAAGGGGAATATCGAGTTGCTTGAGATGACTAATCTAGATGAAAAACAATTAGATTTTATGTCTTCAATGAATCATAGTGTTGGTATATTTGAAAAGTATTTTAATTCAATGGTTAATTACTCAAGGTTGCTAATTGAGGATAAGAATTATCGGGAAGATATTGAATTAGCAGAATTTCTTGATGAATTATCATTAGAATATCGAGATATTATGTCTTCAAAAAAAATTAATTTTCAAATAGTTAATGAATCCCATACCAGAGTGATTAAAGGAAATCGTCTCAACTTAGATCGAGCTTTGATAAATATCTTATCTAATGCGACTAGATTTTGTTCAGAAGAGGGCAAGGTGGTACTGACTATATCTGAAAGTTCTAACTTTATCAGTTTTGAGATTTGGAATAATGGTTTACCATTTACAGAAGAGTCTCTTAAAGATGGAGGAAAACTTTTTTACACAGAGAATAAAGGAAGAAATGATAAGCATTACGGAATAGGACTTTCATTTGCTCAAAAGATAGCTATGAGACATCAAGGTCAATTAATACTCTCAAATCCACAAAATGGTGGTGCACAGGTTACTTTATTAATTAAAAAATTTTAGGGGCTGGTCAAAAAGCCTAATATAAACAAAACCGCATGAAATCTTTCATTTACAAACGTTGATTTTATGCGGTTTTTTGTTTCGAAAATTTGAAAAAATCAATGAGATATCGACTTTTTGCTCAATCTTTTTTTCTGAACAAATACTGAAATTTCTTTTGTATTATAATAAAAGAAATGGAGGCAAAAAAATGGAAGTTATCATTCAAAATCTAAGAAAAAGCTATAAAGACAAAGAAGTTTTAAAAGACGTTTCATTTAAAATTGAAGAAGGTACTATTTGTGGTCTTCTGGGAGTAAATGGGGCTGGGAAATCCACCATTATGAAAATTCTTTTTGGGTTAGAAAGAGCTGATAGTGGAGAAGTCATTTTCAATGGAAAGCATAAGGATATTGTAGAAGAAAATAGATTTGATATTGGAGCGTTGATTGAATCTCCTGCTATCTATTTGAATCTTTCTGCATTTGACAATTTAAAAACACGAGCATTGCTACATGATATTCCAGATGAAAGAATTTATGAGGTACTTCAGTTGGTTGGTTTATCTGATACTGGAAAAAAGAAGGCAGGGCACTTTTCATTAGGAATGAAGCAACGACTTGGTTTAGGAATGGCAATTATTACCAATCCTGATTTATTAATTTTAGATGAGCCAACTAATGGTCTAGATCCAGATGGGATAAAAGAATTGCTAAATTTAATTAGGGATCTAAAAAAATCTGGAATGACAGTCCTCTTGTCCAGCCATCAACTAAGTGAAGTCAGCAAAATTGCGGATCAAATCGTTATACTGAATCAGGGCAAGATTTTTTACGATGATACTAATAAGAATTCAAATGATTTAGAAAACCTATTCTTTAGAATTGTCCATGGAGGTGATGGAAATGACTAATATTTTTAAATCTGAGTGGCTGAAGCAAAAATCTAGTTCTGATAAAAAATTACTAATCCTTATTCCTTTGCTAGCAATTTTTATAGCTTTCATACTAGCAGGACCTCTCAATTTAGAAAGTTTTTCAATTTATTGGTGGGAGGGAGGATTCCTTTTCACTCTCCTTGGGTTATTGTTTTTAGCTGATTATAGCGCGGAGGAGAATGCAGGTGCGTTTCAAAATATTAGCTTGGGTAGATATACGTTTACTATTTATTTAGCGAAGATACTGTTGAAGTTCAAGGATGTTTTGATTTCAACCTTTATTTTTATGATAATATTTTATGGCATCTCATTTCTTTTTTCAGGTGTGATGTCAGTAGACATTGGTAAAGATTTGATTTGTTTATTACTTATTGGTGTTTCTTCTGCTTGGGTATTACCACTATTATATTTTCTAGCAAAGTGGATAAATCCCTACTTGTTGTTGGCTACAAATTCTCTTATTTGCTTATTAGTTGCTCCTCTAATAGCTCAGACATCGGTTTGGTTCATATTTCCTTATACTTATCACTATAAAATTGCTTATGCTCTTTTACATTTAAAACCCTCAGGTGATTTAGAGGCAGCATTAAGTGGAGTTGAAATATCGACAATTTTAATATCAGTATCTCTTTCAATCTTAGTTTTTGTGAGTTTCCTTAGTTTGTTGAAGTGGAGGATAACTAATGAACAAAATTCTAAAAAGTGAGTTGCTAAAGTTGAAAGGCTCTCTTACTTTAAATCTTATTTTAATTTTATCAATTATTCAATTATTCACAATTCCTCTTTATTTACAGTTTACAAATAATTCAGTTGTAATTGAAAATATCATTTTTTTACCTATGTTAGGATATTGTATATTAGCATCAATTTTCTCTATTTTTCTTCATGAACAAGAGGAAAAAGCAAATTTCTTTCAAAATATAAAAAGCGAAAAAAATAGTAGAATGATTTGGGGAATAAAGCTTATTTCGACAGACTTACTTATGGTTTTACTGGGAGTTCCAGTTTGGATAGTGGTAGGAGTTGAATTTAATAGACTCTCTTACTTTGTGTATGTTGGTGTGATTACTTGGTTATTATTAGTCTTACTTAACCATTTACATATGTTATTTAGTCTTATCATGGGAAAGGGAGGGAATCTAGTAATTTCTTTTATCGAATGTCTGTTTATTATATTTGCAACCAATAAAGTATTTTTAAATATCTTCTGGTTGCCTATCGTTTTACCTGTTAATATGATTCTAGAAATTGGGAAAAATGAAATTTTTATGATTCTAGTATACTTAATTGGTTTTATCATATTATCGTATTTTTGTAATTTAGCTGTTATGAATAATGTTGAAATTCAAAAAATATGTAAAAAGAGGTAAATTGGTTAGAGGTCACTAAAAGAGTAGAATACAACAAAATTCAATAGATAAAAAGCGAATGACAGCATATTTTGAAATCTAAAGATTGCAGATCATCCGCTTTTTATGTCTATTTTATTATCTTTTCAAGACAGTATTGTTCATGATATTTTAAAAATATCAGACTTTTTCAGCAGTTTCATTGGTCAACTATCTTTTTATTTAATTGTCCAGAGTATCAGTATAAATATTTCATGCATTCTAAATAAAAAATTTGTTCATTCTCTCTAATTATGAACAAATTCTGAACTAGGTATCTTACAATATATTTGTTCGAACAAAGAAAAAATAATTGGAGGAATTTTATTATGAACAATGAAGATTTTAATTTGGATCTTGTCACAATCTCAAAGGAAAACAACTCAGGAGCTTCACCTCGGGTAACTAGTAAATCATTATGTACTCCTGGATGTAAGACGGGTATTTTGATGACCTGTGCAATCAAAACTGCAACTTGTGGTTGCCATTTTGGATAAAATTTATTTGTTTAGTAACTATCTGTTTGCAAATTTTGACTAAGAAAGAAAGGGACTCTATGTCTTTTCGAGTAAGGTCTCTCTAAATATTAGAATATTTGCTTAGGATATTACTCCTTAGACGAATATGTCTATTGCTAAAATAAAGGTAGTGGATAGTAGTCTACTACCTTTATTTTTATAAATTTCCAAAATAATATTTGAAGATTTATAAAAATAATTTAGAAGTTGGAGCTGCTAATGGAACATAAATATACTACAAATAATTTTTTGGTTCGTAATGCAATCATTGGAATACATGAATTGTTGGAATGTGATTATAATTCATTTTTAGAAACAATAAGAGAGAATAAGATATTCCAGGAGCAACTATTTGTAGCCAGCAGGAGTTTATATGAATCGCTTCAAAAATATTATAGTGGTGATTCAATGAAAAGGAAAAAAATCAACCAATTATCAGAATCTGTATATAAATATTATAAGCGTAGTAAGGAGCGCTCAACACCATTTGGTTTATTTAGTGAAACTTCAATAGGTTCATTTTCTTCTACAGAGAAATTAAACTTGAATGGAAAAACATTAAAAAAAGTACTCTTGGATTCAGAATGGTTAATACGTCTAGTTTTTAAGATTGAGAAGGAATATTCTCGAGAATTAGCCTATAAAATAAATCCAGCCAACTATCAATTTGGAGATAGAGTTGTTCAATTGTTTTCTATAAATGATACTAAAATTGAAGAAGTCAACATAAAGTTCACTAAAGTTTATCAACTTATTGATGAGCTTTGTTGTGATAAATATATATATTTTAACTGTATTATAGAAAAACTTGTTGAATCCTATGGTGAAGAGTATCGAGATATTGCAACATCATATATCATGAGTTTGATTGATAGTCATTTTCTAATTTCAAATATTAATTCAGAATTAATAATGAATTTTAAGTTTGAAGAATTCATTTCTAAAGTCAAAGAAATCGATAAGCAAAATCTTTATTATTTTAAACTAATAGTAATTAGCAACTTAATTGTTGAATATTCTGAATTGGAAATTGGGGATGGGATTGAAAAGCTTCAAGAAATCTACAAGTTAATGTCATCGTTAGTTGAAACCCCTAATTTTCTTCAAATTGATTTTTATAATGATGGTCAAATCCAATTAGGTAATGAAAATAAAACTCAGATAGTAGAATTTGCTGAGTTTCTAGTAAGTAATTCAGATCATGTAAAGCGTACTTATTTAGATGATTATAAAGAAAAATTTTTAGATAAGTACGGAGTAAATAGAGAAGTTCAGTTGATGGAGTTGTTTGATTCTAATTTAGGAATTGGTTCTCCATATGGATATCAGCACCCCAAAAATGATTTCTGGGAATCTTCGCCTTCTACTGTATATTTTAGTGAAAAAGAAGAATTAGAATATCTCAATAATTTTGAAAAAGCCTTAGAAACAGGTGGAAATATTCAACTTTATAATGAAGAAGATTTTTTTAATCAAGACAAAGATAAAATCAATGTAGGATTTGAGTTGTTCTTTTATGTTAATAAAGTAGATGGTAAAAGCGTACTAAGCTTAACTAATACAGGATGTTCTAAGAACTTAGGAGCTAGCTCAGGCAGGTTTTCTATTCTATCAGATAAATTGGAACATTATCATCAAACTATCACTCAAATTGTTGAAAACAATAATCACGTATCAGGGTATAACTCTTGTGAAATAACATTTTTACCAGAGAATCTTCGTCATGCTAATGTTATGCGCACAACAAATGTCAGAGAAAAAGTATTATCACTTTTTACGAATATGGATAAGAGAAGTCAAATTTTATCTGAAATATATATTGGTATTGATTCTAAGAATAGTTTTTATGCTAGAAATTTCAAAACTAAGGAACTCTTAAAATTTTATAGTACAAATATGTATAACCAAATGATGTTTAGCAATGAATTACGGTTTTTATGTGAGATAGCTCAAGAAGATCATTTCGGAATATTCCCTTGGGAGATGGTTTATCAAAAATTTTCTCATATTCCTAGAATAGTATTTAAGGACATTATTGTTGCTCCTGAACGTTGGAGGCTTAGTGGAAGGATGTTGTCGAAGGATATTCATCAGATTATTCTTGAAAACAATCTTCCGACAAAATTTTATGTTGATAACAGTGATAATCGAATATTAATTAACCGTAATAATCCATTAGATAATCAACTTTTTGAAGATATTGTAAGAAAAAGTAGTAATAAAAATGAAGAATTATGTCTATCAGAGTGTATTTTTGATTCACACCTTGTAGAGAAGGAATCTACAACTCATATTTCTGATATAGTTGTTCCAGTATTTGCTAAGGATGAAATTAAGGAACCTAGGTACATAAAAGAAATATTACCAGAGGTTATTCCGACAAATGTTAGACAGAAAATACCATTTGATGAATGGCTCTACTTTAAATTGTATATGTCGGCAGATAGGCAAGAGGAATTTCTTTCGGATATAATGCCTCAAATTTTGAAGTTAGTAAATTTAGATGATGGGATGAGCTTCTATATCAGATATACTGATCCAAAATTTCATATCCGACTAAGGATAAGAACGCAGAATTTATATAAAAGTTTTGAAAAAATTCAAGAGATTTTTCAACTCTGCATACAAAACAAGTTAATATCAAATATAGATATTTCAACGTATGACAGAGAAATCGAAAGGTATGGGGGACTAGAAAGAATTCCTTTGGTAGAAGAAATTTTTTGTCTAGATACTGAAATAGTCATCAATTCATTAAGTTTAATTCGGCAGAAAAGATTAGATTTAACCCTAGATGATTTAGCAATAATATTTAACTACTTTTATCTCAAATCATTTTTTAAAGATAACAATAAAGAAATAATACAATTTTTAGAATTTGCTTGTCCAGAGCATTTAGACAGCCAAAATAGAGATAAAAATAGGAATACTGCATTAATTGATTTGTACTTAATAAAGGGATATTTAATAAATCTTCTTCCAGAACTATCTAAACTATGTCAAAGACTTAAGAAATTATCAGACAGTTGTATTCAATTGTCAGATGACTATACATATATCATTTATGATAGTATCATTCATGTACACAATAATCGCTTATTTGGTATAAAGAGAGAAAATGAGACTAAGATTTATGCTATAATTCGCGGATTGATAATCAGTGAAGAATTTAGAAATGGGCACAATCATGGATAAATTTACACTAAAAAATTTTTTTCAAACAATTTTGACAATTCCTAAAACAATAAGATTAATTTTTCGAATAGAAAGAAAATATGCTAGCTATCTAATAATTTTAAACATATTACAATCAATAATTCCTTTAGCAAGCTTATTTATCTATCAAGAATTAATCAATGCTGTTTTAAAAAAAGGAAGTAACATTTTTTCAGTATTAATTGTCTATATATTAATGCAAATGATGCTATCAATACTAAGTCAGTTAAACTCATATATAAGTGAGAAATTTAATATGAACTTGTCCTATAATCTCAATTTGAAGTTATTGAAAAAAACATCATCTCTAAATTTAATAGATTTTGAACAAGCAGATACATACAATCTCATTGAAAATATTGTACAAGATAGTACATATAAGCCGTTCCAACTTTTCAATGCTATCATTGGTGTGATTACAGGGTTTCTATCTTTATTAACAAGTATTATTTATGTGTCCACTTGGAATGTGGCAGTATCGACTTTTTTACTGATAATTCCTGTTATTTCCTTAGTAATTTTTATGCGTGTTGGCCAGCTAGAATTTTTGATTCAATGGGAGCGAGCAAATTCGGAGAGGGAAGTTTGGTACATCAATTATCTTCTTACTCATGATTTTTCATTTAAAGAGATTAAACTAAATGGTATTAGTCAATATTTCATTGATAAATATGGAACATTGAAAAGAAATTTTATGAATCAGGATTTGAATATTTCGAAAAAGAAAGTTCTTTTCAGAGGAAGTTTGGATATTTTATTGAATTTTATTAATGGTATAGCTATTTTTATGATGATACAGTCAATTCGAAGCGGTAAACTTTTAGTAGGTAATTTTGTAAGCCTTATTCAAGCAATAACTCGTGTAAATACCTACTCACAATCTATGATCCAAAATACTTATATCATCTATAACACAAGTTTATTCATGGAACAATTATTTAAATTTTTTGATATGGAAATAAGTAATATTTCAATTCAGAATAGTAGAATCTCAAGAATTGAAAAGCGCATTGACAAAATAAAAGTCAATAATCTCTCTTTTATCTATCCAGGAAGTGTCAAAAAAACTTTAGAGGATATTAATGTTGAGTTTAATAAGGGTGAACTTGTAGCAATTGTGGGGAAGAATGGTTCTGGTAAGAGTACCTTAGTAAAATTACTATCGGGATTATACCAACCTTCAGAGGGTCAAATATATTATAATAACGAATCTAGTGATGTCCTAGACTTGAGTTATTATCAAAATAATGTTTCTGTTCTTTTTCAGGACTTTGTGAAGTTTGAATTATCTGTGAGAGAAAATATTGGCCTAAGTGATGTAAACAGTATATCTGACTCCAAAATAAAGAAACATATTGATAACTTAAAATTAAATTTCTTAACCGCAGAAAACAATTTCAACCTTAATCAACGTTTAGGGACCTGGTTTAACGATAGTAGACAAATTTCAGGAGGACAATGGCAAAAAGTAGCATTGGCTAGGACTTTCTTCAAGAATGCAAGCATATACATTTTGGATGAACCAAGTTCAGCGCTTGATCCTGTTTCAGAGAAAGAAATATTTGATGAATTTGTAACTCGTTCTAAAGATAAGATTGCTTTGTTTGTGTCACATAATCTAATGGCTGCGAGTAGAGCAGATCGAATTATAGTTATGCAAGATGGACGAATTATTGATGAAGGAAAACATGACGACCTTATAAGTAAATCTAAATATTATAGGGAACTTTACTATTCAGAAAAGTACGAGGAGGAGTCTGATGGATGAAAATAAAGTTATTATTGATTTATCTGAGAAAGTATTTGCTAAATTTGATGAGCAGTTAAAAAGATATGCTGAACAACCGAATTATGATTTATTGACCTTGTCTTCTGGTTTACCTGGATTGATATTATTATCTTCAGAATTGACAAGTTTAACTAGTGAAAGAAAATACTCCGTTAGAACGGGTAAATATGTTAACTTTCTGGTTAAACAAATGAGAAATTATGGTGTTTTATCGGATTCTTTATTTTCAGGAGTTTCTGGAATTGGAATAAGTATACTTCATTTAGTTGAAGAACACCCAGAATATCATAACTTATTGATTAGTTTTAATGAGTACATTAAGTACTATACGTTAAGTAAGATTGAAAATATAGATATTAAGAAAATCTCTCCTACAGATTATGACATCATAGAAGGAGTATCTGGAATATTAGTTTATCTTTTATCTCAGGAGCAAGATGAAAATGATTATATAATAAACAGAATTATCAATTTCTTATCTGAGTTTTCACTAAAAAATTCTACTTTAACAGGCTTCTATGTGGAATCAAAGAATCAAATGTCCAAGACAGAGTCTAAGCTTTATCCGTTAGGATGTCTAAATTTTGGTTTAGCACACGGCCTTGCGGGTGTTGGCATAATGTTGTCTTATTCAAAATTAAAAGGCTATTCTAATGAAAAATCTATTGCAGCAATCAAAAAAATTATAATGTTATACGAAAAACACGAGTTAAAAAATTATATGTGGAAAGAGGGATTAAGCGATATTGAACTAAAGAAAACAGAAAAAAGCAATTTACAGTATGAATTTATTCGAGATGCGTGGTGCTACGGTAGCCCAGGAATTAGTTTACTATATCTGTATTCAAGTTTGGCTCTAGAAGATAAGAAACTAAAATCTAAAGCTTGTAACATCTTGAAAGCATCCATCAGGAGAAGTAATGGTTTGGAACAATCTATTTTATGTCACGGATTTTCTGGAGCAATTGAGATTTGCCTATTTTTTAAAAAAATTTATAAAACAACTGATTTTGATGACTGTATAAAATCTCTTAAGGAAAAGTTAATTAGTGATTTTAGAGAAGACATGACATATGGTTTTAATACTACTGCGGAATTTGAAAATATAAAAACAAAAGATAATCTTGGTTATTTAGATGGAATAATTGGAATTCTGTTAACAATGATCGAACTAAATAACTTAAAGGTTACAACAAATTGGCAAAGGGCACTCTTATTATTTGATGATGTTATAAAGGAGGTGAAGTAGCATGAGGAAAATTTTATTTAGCTTAGTTGTTCTTATTGGAATTTGCACTTTAGTTGCATGTAGATTGGTAGACAATAAAACAATAGAGTTTCATGATCAATCATTTAATCAATTTACATATAAAGGAAATGATTATACAATCATGAATCAAATTATTGATGAAAATGATCTAGGTACTGTGAAGGAATCTTTTTTTAAAACATTAGTAATTGATAGAAATAGCCAGAAAGTTGTTACTAAAAGTAATAGTGATACAGTATCATTAGCATATAGTGGGCTCTATAATTTTAGTGATGGTTTAGCTATTTCTATAAATGATTCTTATTATAAGGTTTCTTTGAGTTCGGATGTGCAATCCAATAATGAAATGCTGAGCTTGGAAGAGTCCAATAATAATTCAGCAGGTGGGGAACTTGCAATTGATCCATCTGATTGTAGGATAGTTAAATTTAATAATAAAAAATTTCGTATTTCATCTGATATTGTATCTGATGATAAACTAAAAGAATTTCTAGGAGTAATAGCAGATTCAAAAACATTTATTTTGAATACGGGACAAGAAATTTCTAAATCAGAACTAAATAAAATAGATTATTCTGGTTCTAATTCTAATGAAAAAAGAGAAGTTTGGGATTACGGAGAAGTTTATTTGTTAGCAGAAGAAGGAACCATAGCTGTTGAGATTAATAATGAATTTAGAATAGCGCGCATAGAATAAATTATAGATTATCTAGGTATTACATTGCTTATATAGCAAAATATCTTATTGTTACCTATAAACAGAAACTTATTAAAATATAGATCAGCAAGTTCAGGAGAGCTTGCTGTTTTTTTACATATATTTTTTATGGGAACAAAGGCACCATATTTTCACTCTTATAGTGGCGAGAACTTCTCAAGCTGAATAAAAAGTGAGAAATATCTATGGTTGAAATAAGGAGCCCTCCTCTTAAGACTTAGAAGAGTCATAAAAGGAGGATGAAATGAAATATTATATTCATGTTAGAGGTAGTAAAATTCCTGTAACAGAAGCAGTTTATAAAAGTTATTGGCAATTGGTAAATCACGAGAAATATCTTAATAGAAAAGATAGGAAATTCGGCATGTTACCTTTTACATCATTCGAAGTAGATGGGTTGCCACTAGAAAATATACTGCCAGATACTACTGTTGATGTTGAAAGTTTTGTAGAAACCAAGCTCCTTATTGAGCAACTAAATGAGGCTTTATTAACCTTATCTGATAAAGAGTTTGAAATTATTGATGCTCTGTATTTTAGAGGACATACCATCAGAGAAGTAGCAATAGAGCACGAGATGTCTGCGACTAGTCTATTTCGGATGAGAAATACAATTTTGGACAACCTACGAAAATTTTTTGAAAGATAACGAAACAGGAGACTAAAAAATTCACTCTTTATAGTGAGAGGAATTTTTAGTCTCTTTTTGCCCATTGACAATTGAATAATTCTAGGTGGGACTTTATTTATTTGTTGAGCAATAGAATGTAATGCGCCAGGAAATGAGCGAAAATCATTTATTCAAAAATAGGATGGTAACCTATCTGCCATGACACAAATAATGACAATGATACTTCTGACCGTTCAGGCTGCCATCGTAAAAGGACAGCGGGTGAAATTCCCATGATTGAACTAACCATTCAAATCCCATCTAGCGTGTAAAAAAACTTAGTGATTTGAAGGAGGAAAGAGTATGAGAACTGCTACATATAAAGATTTAATGAACTTAGGATTTCCTGAACATACCTCTAGAGACATTATTCGTGAAGCTAAAAGAATTGCTGTAAAAAAGTTTGAAGAAGCTCGCAAAGTTGACCATAATGCGGTACAATTAAGTAAATCGCCCTTTGACAATCGAAGACTAGGTATCGCACCAGCAGAAATTGTGGAACAATTAATAGGGATTCCACTATCTAAATAACATTTAGAAAGTGAGAATCCAAATGACAACAAAAAGTAGTAAAAAATACAAAGGTGTTTATTGTGATAATAAGGGAAAGATATTTTATCAGATTGATTTAGGAATCGACCCAGTAACTGGCAAAAGGGTACAAAAGAAAGCTAGAAAAAATCAATATGGTAAAACCTTTGAAACGATGAAAGAAGCATATGACGAATTAGTTCGTATAAAATATGAATTTGCCAACAAAGTCAGTTTAGAAAATTACAATATGACTTTTGAAAACTATATGAACACAATTTATTTAAGAGCATATAAGCAAAAAGTTCAGTCTGTGACATATAAGACGGCTCTTCCTCATCATAAACTTTTTATTCATTATTTTGGTTCTAAGCCATTAAAAGCAATAACTCCTAGAGATTGCGAGGCTTTTAGATTACATATCATAGAAAATTATTCTGAAAACTATGCGAAAAATTTATGGTCAAGGTTTAAAGCTTGTATGGGTTATGCAGAAAGACTTGGCTATATTTCAGATATGCCTTGTAAAGCATTAGATAATCCTAGAGGTAAGCATCCAGAAACTCCATTTTGGACCTATGCGGAGTTTCAGACATTTATCAAATCATTTGACTTACATGATTATGAAGAATTACAACGATTTACTGCCATCTGGTTATATTATATGACAGGTGTACGAGTGAGTGAAGGTTTATCTTTATGTTGGGAGGATATTGATTTTGATAAAAAATTCCTAAAGGTACATACAACCTTGGAGAAAGATGAAAATGGAAATTGGTATCGTAAAGACCAAACAAAGACTCCAGCAGGTGAACGACTTATTGAATTGGATGATATAACTATTGAAGTACTTCAAGTTTGGCGAAAAAATCAGTTTGCAAATCAAGATACAGATTTTATCATTTCAAGATTTGGAGATCCTTTTTGTAAATCAACCATTTGTCGCATCATCAAACGTAAAGCGCAGCAAGTAGGAGTGCCTGTTATAACAGGGAAAGGTCTTAGACATAGTCATGCCTCTTATCTAATAAATGTTTTGAAAAAAGATATTTTATATGTGGCAAGACGAATGGGTCATGCTGATAAATCAACAATGAACACATATAGTCATTGGTTTAATGCTTTAGATAAAACAGTTTCTGAAGAAATCACACAAAATATTAAAAGTGCAGGGTTGGATTCAATTTTATGCCAAAATTCCTGCCAAACTTCAAATTTATGAACTCAAACCCCTTGATACTGCACATTTAACAGGTTGTGCAATTGTTACTCTTAAATAATAGGGTGACTACTCAAGTAGGCTAATGAACCTTATTAAATCGCTATTCCTAGGAGTAGCGATTTTTTTGTGTTCAAAAAGGATCAAATTGTTTAGAATAAAAAAACAGACTCTATAGCAAACTAGATTTTGTATAGTTCTTTTTATCGATTTCTCCGCTATAAGCGAACCATGGAAGTGTGATGCTCATATAAACTTCCTTAGCATGCTCGTTGAATTGGTGAAAGAAAAAATGTAGTGTTGGTGTTTTATCAAGATATGCAATATTTCACGTTCTTGATGCTAAAAGTTCATTGATTTAGCCAACATATCCTGAAAATTATCCGTTTCGGTAAAATACTTTCTTTCAGTAAGGTAACGATTGATAATTTGTTCAAAATAGTGATTTAGCAATTCATTTTTATTGGCAAAATGCCGGTAAAATGTTCGTCTTGAAACGTCTGACAAATCAAGAACATCCTTAATTTTGATGTCCTCATAGCTTTCATTTTCTTGTTTTTATAGCTATATATTAATCTCATTCTATCACTCTAATCTAAAATATAGATAAAATAATGCCCACATAAAAATGTTTTTACAAAATGATAAGATAAGTATAAAATTTTAATCCAATTAAGCTTCGTTTTATCTAGTTTTGGTAAGTTTCTTCTGTAATGCGAAAAAATTTTAGATCCCTGCCCAATAATAGACAGTCTTTCTAAAATTATGATGAGATATGACAGGTTGAAGGAGCTGTGACGTATGCAAAATAATTCTTTTTATTACATGTCAGTCATCTATTTGATTATTTTCTTTGTGGCAATTATTTACAATATTGCCCATTTAAATATGGTATTTGTGTATTTATGGTCGGCGCTTTTTTTAGGAAATTTAGCTTTCTTAATATATAGTTTCGTTAAAAATCATAAGAAAAATAAATAGCAATAAGCTGATACCAATGCGATTATAGCAAGAAAGCCCTCTTTTTTTGAAAGGGGGCTTTTATGATATGTTAGCTAATACTTGCGATAAGGCTATCAGCAGTTGTTGTCGGCAAGATACGGATACGGTCTAATGATAATAAGCCGTCGCTAGCACTGGCAATACCTTCGTTGGTCGTTACGCCGAGTTTATAATTAAGGTTTGCTGCAATTTGAAGTGTTGTGTCAGAATAACGCCCAGCTGGATAGGCGATAGCGATAGTATCTTGATTAAGATTGGTATCGAGATAGTTTTTAGAATCCTCCATTTCAGAAGTCTGAGTTGCGTTATCACTAGCTGATAAGTCGGGATGTGTCACGGTGTGGTCTTGGAAAGACATGCCGTTTGCTTTCATTTCTAACATTTCATCAAGTGATAAATTTCCGCTATTTCCAACAGTGCTTGTAATGACATTGTTTGTTGCTTTTGCACCGTATTTTTGTAAGATAGGGTAAGCGTTGTCATAAAAATCCCAAAGACTATCATCAAACGTTAACCAAACAATTTTACTATTGTCGTTTGGAAGCACATTTTCGGTTAAAACTTTGTAGGCTTCTTCAGGTGTTAAAAAGTAGTAACCTTCTTCAGAAAGACGTTGAATATGGCTTTCAAATGTTGTCGGATCGACGATGAGATTAGCATTTGAAGCTTCTTCCGCAGCCATAACGTGGATAGCGTGATACATAAGAATGGGTACAGAGACATTTGAATCCTGTTTTACCCAGTTAACCTCGTTCTCATTGGTATTAGCAGAAGAGCTGTCGCTTGTCACCGTTGATGCAGAAGAAGTTGTGGTAGTATTTGTATGGCTAGCACTTGATGATGACACTTGTTCGGTTTTAGTTGTTGAAAAAATGAAGTTGTTCTCCTTTAAAGCTATAAAAAGAAAAACACTTGCGACAATACAGGCTATTAATAGAATAATATTTATAATAGCTAATGGCTTGTTGCTATGTTTTTGATGTTGACGACGTTTTTCCATAATATTTAACGATCTCCTCGCAAAAGTCTACTCCTATTGTACTATTTTTTTAAGACAAAGGGAACTGTTTATTGTAAATTATGGAAAGATTTTCAAAGGACGTTATTTTTCTGTAAATTCTGAATAATTTTATGGTATAATGTAGGAAATGTTTTTATTTGAGAGTGGGACAGAGATCAGTAGTTTCTTTGAAACTTGATTTTTCAATAAGTTTTAATTTCTTATTGTTGCCTAAAACAGTTCACTGAACTGTTTTATTTCCACTTCCGCACAGTTTGAGTAGGGTTGTAAAAGCTGATTGATCAGCGAATTAGAACCCACTCAACCACTGCGTCTTATTTAATGATAACAAACATAAACAAATGAAATTGGGTACTTTAGTTCAATTTCTGTTCGAAATTTGCTTATTAAGGAGAAAAAGATGTCAATAAAAATTGCTTTACTCGGTTTTGGTACTGTTGCCAGTGGTGTTCCTTTCCTTTTGAAAGAAAATCCATCAAAAATTACTGAAGCAGCCCATGACAGGATTGAAATCACTAAGGTTCTTGTCAAAGATGATGACGAAAGAAATCGTTTATTAGCTGCTGGAAATGATTATAATTTCGTTACAAATATTGATGACATTTTGAGTGATGATAGCATTGACATTGTTATTGAATTAATGGGACGTATTGAGCCTGCTCGTACATTTATTACAAAAGCACTTGAAGCAGGAAAGAATGTTGTTTCTGCCAATAAAGACTTGATTGCCACTCATGGTAAAGAATTAATTGAACTTGCTAAAGACAAGGGTGTTGCTTTCTATTATGAAGCAGCTGTCGCTGGTGGTATCCCAATTCTTCGTACACTTGCTAATTCGCTTACTTCTGATAAAGTTACACGTATTTTGGGTGTTCTTAATGGTACATCTAACTTTATGATGACTAAAATGGTTGACGAAGGTTGGACTTACGAAGATGCTCTTAAAACAGCTCAAGATCTTGGTTATGCTGAAAGTGACCCAACAAATGACGTCGAAGGTATCGATGCAGCCTATAAAGCTGTTATTTTAAGCCAATTTGGTTTTGGAATGACGATTGATTTTGATGATGTTGCACATAAGGGAATCACAACAATCACACCAGATGATGTTGCTGTCGCTCAAGAACTTGGCTATGTCATCAAATTGGTCGGAGATGTACGTGAAGTTGAATCAGGTATTTCAGCAGAAGTTTCACCGACTTTTTTGCCAAAAGCACATCCACTTGCTAGTGTCAACGATGTTATGAATGCTGTTTTTGTGGAGTCAATCGGTATCGGGGAATCAATGTATTATGGACCTGGTGCTGGTCAAAAACCAACAGCAACGTCTGTAACTGCTGATATTATCCGTATTTGTCGTCGTATTAAAGACGGTAATGTTGGGAAACCATTTAATGAATTTGTTCGTGAAACAAAATTGGCAAATCCCGCTGATGTGAAGAGTCACTATTACTTTGCGATTAATACCCCCGATAAAAAAGGTCAATTGCTTCGTTTAGCTGAAATTTTCAATTCTGAAGATATTTCATTTGAACAAGTGCTTCAACAAAAAGCCAATGGTACACGTGCGCGTGTGGTTATCATCACACACTCAATGAGTAAAACACAGTTGGCTGATGTAACAGCTAAATTGGAAGCAGTAGAAGATTTCCAAGTGGTTAATACACTTAAAGTATTAGGCGAATAATAATAACTGATTAAGTGAAAGGAAAAGCTCAAGACTACTTTTGAGTATGATAATGATATGAAAATTACAGTACCAGCAACCTCTGCTAATGTTGGACCAGGCTTTGATTCGGTCGGCGTAGCGGTTTCTAAGTACTTAACGATTGAGATTTTAGAGCTTTCTGAAAGATGGGAGGTTTTACATGATTTGGGGGATGTTCCTAGTGACGAAACGAATCTTTTGATTACGACAGCTTTACAAGTGAAAGCTGACCTACAACCACATCGTATTAAAATGGTTTCAGATATCCCATTGGCACGAGGATTAGGGTCGTCTTCATCAGTTATTGTAGCTGGAATTGAGTTAGCTAATCAGCTGGCTCATTTGCAGCTTTCAGCTGATGAAAAATTGGTGATTGCGACAAAAATTGAAGGGCATCCAGACAATGTTGCGCCAGCTATTTTTGGTAATCTTGTTATTTCATCTTATGTTAATGAAAAGGTCAATAGTGCCGTTGTTGCCTTTCCTGAAGCCTCTTTTGTGGCGTTCATTCCTAATTATGAATTAAAGACTAGCGATAGCCGCAATGTATTGCCAAATGAGTTTTCTTATAAGGAAGCTGTTGCTGCCTCATCAATTGCCAATGTAGCTATTGCAGCGCTTCTAACAGGTGATTTGGAAAAAGCTGGAAAAGCGATTGAAGCTGACCTTTTCCATGAACGTTTCCGCCAAAAATTAGTTAAAGAATTTGCACCGATTAAAGAAGTAGCTCACAAGGTTGGTGCCTATGCAACTTACCTATCTGGTGCAGGTCCAACGATTATGGTCTTGGCTCCAAAAGCAAAAGAAGCAGAGCTTGTTGAGCGTCTTGCAGCGCTTGCTTTGGATGGTGAAGTTGTCGCACTTCACGTTGATACTAAAGGAGTTTTTGTTGAAAAAGACTAATTTGGGGATTTTGTTTGGCTTAATAACCTATATTTTGTGGGGCTTTTTATCCCTTTATTGGAAATTACTTTCAGGTGTTAATTCATATAACACCTTTTCTTATCGCATTATTTTTACTGTTTTAACAATGTTGGTTTACATGGTTTTATCCAAAAATAAGGAGCGATACCGTGGTGAAATTCGCCAACTTATCAGTCATAAGCAAGAACTTGCTATGGCTGTTTTGGCAAGTTTTTTGATTGCATTGAATTGGTTAACTTATATCTTTGCAGTTAGTCACCAGCAGGCAACACAAGCTAGTTTTGGCTATTATATTATGCCCCTTGTGTCAATATTATTAGCATTAGTTTTCCTACATGAACGATTGAGTCCATGGATGACTGCTGCGATTATCATTGCAGGCATTGGTGTGGGAATTTTAGCAATTAATACAGGGCAACCGCCTCTTGTTTCGATACTGTTAGCAGTTACCTTTGCTTTGTATGGACTGGTTAAGAAAAATGTCAAGTTATCCAGTGACGTTGCTATGTTGGTAGAAAGTAGTGTTGTCGCCCCTTTTGTGCTTATCTATTTGCTATTCTTTTCAAAAGAAACTTTATTAGATTATAGCTTGCTAGAAAACGTGTTACTTTTAGCATCTGGCATTGTGACAGCGATCCCTTTGTTGCTGTTTGCAGAAGCGGTAAAACGTGCGCCGTTGAATATCATTGGGTTTATCCAGTACATCAATCCCACAATTCAACTGGCAATAGCCGTGTTCGTTTTTCACGAAAAGGTAGGCAATGGAGAAGTTAGTGGTTTTATTTTCATCTGGATAGCGATTGCTATTTTTATCTTAGGACAGCTGATGTCGTTGCGGAAGAAAAGCAGGTAAAGACAAGGAGTTTGGATGCATAAAAAGACTGTGGTTGATTTCAAAGAGTTGGGACACCAATTAATTTTTGAAAATCCAGTAAGAATATTAGCAACAAAGTTAATTGGTGATGTAGATGCTATTCTTAAGAAGGTAGTTCACAAGGATATTGTGTTGTTGGTTATGTCAGTTATGAGGCAGGAAAAGTATTTGAAAACAATTTTTCTGTAAAGACTTTTCCTCTTGATGACGAGATGAATATCACAATGCCACAAGTTTGGGAATCTAAGACGGATAAAGATGAATATGAGAAAGCTATCTCAGAAATTAGACAACAAATTCGTCAGGGAAATATTTATCAAGTTAATTATACTGTACAACTTCATAATAGAATTAATTCGAATCTTTTTGAGCTTTACAATCGGATAGTGATTGAACAAGGTGCCAAATATAATTAGTATATTGAACATGATGATTTTGCCATCTTATCAATGAGTCCAGAATTATTTTTTGAAAAAATGGTTCAAAATTGACAATACGTCCAATGAAAGCTACCATTGCTCGTGGGATTAATGATGCGCAAGATTTTAGAAATAAACATTGGTTAGCTAATGATAGTAAGAATCGCTCTGAAAATATGATGATTGTCAATCTTCTAAGAAATGATACGGGACGTATTTTAGGGTGATTTTATTGGAATGTGTTTGCCTCACGATGACAGAGCAATTTTTAACGTTGCTATTAGAACAATTCAGGTGAAGGATGATCAAGCAATATACGGTGTTGGTGGGGGGGGATTACTTGGAATAGTGAATGGGAAAGTGAGTACAGAGAAACACTGCTTTTTTGTATAAATCACAGCCCCCATTCGATATTTTAACAGCTGCTAAGATGACACAAAAAAGGTAATTTTCCCTAAAGAGCATACAAAGCGTTTAAAAAAGTTCGGCTCGATTTTTTGGATGGCCTTTTTCTGAAACAGAATTTTTAGATAAAATTTCAGAATTGCTTAAGACACTAGATTTGCCCTCAACGTTTTTACAGGCTAAATTGGTTCAAAGAGAAGAAGCGTGTGATTCCCCTTTTACCTATTTTAAAATAAGTTATCGCCCTCATATTCCTAATTCTGATAAGGAACAAGTTTTCATTTCTAGTGATGGCTATCCGCAAGAAACTTCAATAGGGAATATTATTTTAGAAATCAATGGGACTTATTATACTCTGATAGTTGAAGTTGGAATATTAGATGGTATGCATAGGAAGTATTTTATTCAACAAGGAGAAGTAACTGCACGCTATTTAGCAAAGACAGATTTGGAGAATGCTAACCATATTTTTCTGTGTGTAATAGCGTTCGTGGGCTTTAATAAGATAGATATTATATAACCTCATTCTATTTTTTCAAGTTATTGAAGTCAAAATCATTATATATTGTTAAATAAAGCTGGATAAAATATCCTCTCTAGCGTAACAAATGATCTTCTGGTACCAAGTCATCTCGATTATAGTCTGGATTTTCGTTATGGAACATATCCTCACTTCTAGCTTGTTATTATCTCTGTTGTACTGCTCCATACAAAAAGCCCTTAGAAACTGTTGTTTCCAAGGGGAAGGGGCTTTGTCTTCAGTATGAAACTTTATTTAAAGAAAGTCTGACTATCAAGTTTTTTAGTGATTTCTTGTGCTATAATAGAAGTATTATTGTAAAGTCAAGACAGAAAGGGTAAAACATAGACCAAAAACTCATTGTGAAAAGATTTTGTTCGGAAATGACGGTTTTACTTTTCTTTATTTTATGAGTATTTTTGGTCGTATTGGGAAATTCACTAATGAATTATCAAGAAGCTTTAGATTGGATTCATAGCAAGTTAAAATTTGGAATTAAGCCTGGTTTGGAACGGATGGCTTGGATATTGGAAGAACTTGGGAATCCTCAGGAGAAGCTATCAGCTGTCCATATTGTCGGAACGAATGGTAAGGGGTCAGTGACTAGCTATTTACAGCATATTTTTTCACTAGCTGGTTATGAGGTCGGGACATTTACATCTCCTTACATTGTTAACTTTCGTGAACGTATTAGTTTAAACGATCAAATGATTTCAGAGACTGATTTTCTTGACTTGGTTGAGCGTGTTCGTCCAGTAGTGGAACGTTTGCCGCTTGAAACGACTTTAGAACCTGCGACAGAATTTGAAGTTGTCACGGTCTTGATGTTTGAATATTTTGGGCATATGCACCCTGTTGATATTGCTTTTATCGAGGCAGGTATGGGTGGACTTTATGATTCGACAAATGTTTTTAAAGCTTTAGCGGTTATTTGTCCTTCAATCGGTTTAGACCACCAGAATGTTTTAGGGCAGACTTATGCAGAAATTGCTGAGCAAAAAGCAGGTGTCCTGAAAGAACATGTTCCATTCATTTTTGCTAAGGAACGTGATGATGTTCATCGTGTTTTCCTCAAAAAAGCGCAAGCTTGCGGCAGCCAAACGTATGAATTTAAAAAGGATTTTTCGGTTAATGAAACTGAAAATAGCTTTGATTATCAAGGGCAAGAAAATATCGAGGATATTCGTTTAGCAATGCCAGGTAAACATCAGATTAGCAATGCTAGCCTTGCTATTACGGCTGCGTTGCTATTAAGTAAAACGTATCCAAAAGTCACCAAAGAAATTATCAAATCTGGCTTGGCACAGACACATTGGGTTGGGCGAACAGAGCTTATGTTTCCAAATGTGATGATTGACGGCGCACACAATAATGAAAGCGTTCAAGCTCTCGTTAATGTCATGCAGGCGTACAAGGATAAAAATTTGCACATTTTATTTGCAGCTATTGATACAAAGCCGATTGACTCGATGTTAGCATTGCTTAGTCAACTAGCGGAAGTTGATGTAACGACGTTTGAGTATCACAATTCGCTTGCTTTGGAAAATTACCCAGAACAGTATCATAAAGTTTCAGATTGGAAGGACTGGGTTAAGCACATCGATAGTGACAGTAAAGATGATTTTTACCTTATCACGGGGTCGCTCTATTTCATATCACAAGTACGTCCTGTGCTTTTGTCAAGACAGCAAAATTAAGCTATAATAGAAAAAATAAAAAAGATTGGAAGAGATAATGGCAAATCAAGAAAAACTCGAACTAGCAGTTTACCAACTTTTAGAAGCCTTGGGAGAAAATCCTGAGCGTGAAGGGTTATTGGATACCCCAAAACGTGTTGCTAAAATGTACCAAGAGATGTTTTCAGGCTTAAATGAAGACCCAAAAGATCAATTTACAGCTGTTTTTACAGAAAATCATGATGAAGTAGTTTTAGTTAAAGATATCCCATTTTATTCAATGTGTGAACATCATTTGGTTCCCTTTTATGGGAAAGCTCATGTTGCTTATTTGCCAAGTGATGGTCGTGTGACTGGTTTGAGTAAGTTAGCGCGTGCCGTTGAAGTGGCTAGTAAACGTCCGCAATTACAAGAACGTTTGACTGACCAAGTTGCTACTGCACTTGAAGAAGCTTTGCATCCTAAGGGCGTTTTTGTCATGCTTGAAGCAGAGCATATGTGTATGACAATGCGTGGCATCAAGAAACCTAGCAGCAAAACCGTAACAACCGTTGCAAAAGGGATTTTCAAAGAAAATCGTGAAGAACGAAATGAAATTCTATCATTGATTTTAGGAAAATAAGACCTTACTGACACGTTAGCATATAAGGGGAGACATTATGAAAATTGGAAAATATGAGATTGACGGAACGGCTTGTATCATGGGGATACTTAATGTGACCCCAGATTCTTTTTCTGACGGCGGTTCTTACACTTCTATTGAAAATGCCCTTGCTCAGGCTGAAAAAATGATTGCAGGAGGGGCTAAGATTATTGATGTTGGTGGTGAATCAACTCGTCCAGGCTATACTTTCGTTGAAGCCGAAGAAGAAATTAATCGTGTTGTTCCTGTTATCAGTGCGCTCAAAGAACGTTTTGATGTTTTGGTTAGTATTGATACATATAAGACTGAAACAGCACGGGCTGCCTTGGAAGCAGGTGCTGATATTTTAAACGACGTTTGGGCTGGTCTTTATGACGGAAAAATGCTGGCGCTGGCAGCTGAGAAAAATGTTCCTATCATTTTGATGCATAATCAAGAGGAAGAAAAATACGATAATATCACTAAAGAAGTTTGTGATTTTTTAACAGAACGTGCCCAAGCTGCTTTGGACGCAGGCGTTACGCTTGAAAATATTTGGATTGACCCAGGGTTTGGTTTTGCTAAAAACGAGGCACAAAATATCGAATTGCTAAAAGGATTAGATGCGGTTTGTAAGCTCGGTTATCCAGTTCTTTTTGGAATTTCACGTAAACGTACGGTTGATTATTTGCTTGGTGGGGGAACGTTAGCTGCCGAACGTGATATGGGAACAGCTGCTTTATCAGCTTGGGCTGTCGCAAAAGGTTGCCAAATTGTTCGTGTACATAACGTTGACGTTAATCGTGACATTGTTAAAGTGATTAGTCAACTGAGTTGAAAGGGGTAGGAGAGAAATTATCTTTGCCACTGGGTAGGGATTTTTCTTTTCTGATTGATTACTAATATGGATAAAATACATTTAAAAGGTTGCCGTTTTTATGGCTACCATGGGGCGTTCGCTGAAGAACAAACGCTTGGTCAGATTTTTGTCGTTGATTGCACCTTGTCTGTTGATTTACAAAAAGCATCACAGTCTGATGTGCTAGAAGATACTGTTCATTATGGACTGGTTTTTGAAACGATAAAAAGACAAGTTGAAGAAGAACGCTACGCTTTAATTGAACGTTTGGCAGGAGCAATTTGTCAAGATATTTTTGAACAATTTCCTCTAGTTCAAGCCATTAACATTAAGATTTTTAAAGAAAATCCGCCAATCAATGGGCATTATGATGTGGTTGGTATTGAGTTAGAACGGGAGCGCGCATGACAAAGGTTTATTTGAGCTTAGGAAGCAATATCGGCGATAAAAAAGCTTATTTACTGGCTGCGCTTGAACGCTTAGAACAATTAGCACAGACTTCTGTGACGTCGGTCTCTTCATTTTATGAGACAGCAGCATGGGGAAAGACAGACCAGGATGATTTTTTGAATAGTTGTTGTGAGCTCGAGACAGATTTGACGCCGCAAGAATTATTACTTGCTTGTCAAAACATCGAAAAAGAGCTGAAGCGTGTTAGGCATGAGCATTGGGGACCTCGTACCATTGATATCGACATTCTGTTGTATGGTAATGAGACGATTGCTACTGAAAATTTGAGCGTTCCGCACCCTTACATGACAGAACGGGCTTTTGTTTTGGTACCGTTAGAGGAAATCGCTCCGCAACTTCAACTTAATGGACAATCAATTTCATCTTATCTGGCGCATTTAAATGTCCAAGAGGTCCGAAAACTTCTGGTTTAACTATCGTCAAAAGCTGATTTTTTTGATATAATTAAGGTCGGCTTTATGCCGATTTTTTAGTAGTGAGTTCAAGTGATTTTAACAACAGGAGCCCACTATTTTATTAAAGAATTGTAGAGTTGGAAGAAATGTTAGAATTTTTAAATGAAGAATTAAAAGAAATCGATATTCGTGTTGACGAACCATTAAAAAAATACACCTATACGAAAGTTGGTGGTCCAGCGGATTATTTGGCTTTTCCGCGAAATCGTTACGAGTTAGCACGAATTGTTACATTTGCTAATAAAAATAATATTCCATGGATGGTGCTAGGAAATGCTAGTAACATCATTGTGCGTGATGGTGGTATCCGTGGCTTTGTTATCATGTTTGATAAACTTAACACCGTTACAGTCAATGGTTATGTGATTGAAGCAGAAGCAGGAGCTAATTTAATTGAAACGACACGCATTGCTAAATTCCATAGCTTGACAGGCTTTGAATTTGCTTGTGGTATCCCTGGTAGCGTTGGTGGCGCTGTGTTTATGAATGCTGGCGCTTATGGCGGTGAAATTTCACATATCTTGGTATCAGCGCAAGTGATTACCAAAGAAGGTGAAATCAAGACAATTGAAGCTCGTGATATGAAGTTTGGTTATCGTCATTCAGCTGTTCAAGATAGTGGTGATGTGGTCATTTCAGCAAAATTCGCCTTGAAACCAGGTGATTACGTTTTAATCGAACAAGAAATGGCACGTTTAACCCATTTGCGTGAGTTAAAACAACCTCTAGAATACCCGTCATGTGGTTCTGTTTTCAAACGTCCCGTTGGACATTTTGCTGGACAATTAATAAGTGAAGCAAATTTAAAAGGCCACCGTATTGGCGGTGTTGAAGTTAGCAAAAAACACGCTGGCTTTATGGTAAATGTGGCTGATGGTAATGCACAAGACTACGAAGACTTGATTGCCCATGTCATTGACACAGTTGAAAAGAATTCCGGCGTTCGTTTAGAACGTGAAGTCCGAATTATCGGCGAAAAGAAATGTTAAAGAAGCTCCAAGGAGGTTTTATGAGAATTGACTAATCCAATTATTGCGTTTAAAAACGTATCAAAAGTATTTGAAGATAACGGTACTGTTGTTTTAAAGGACATTAATTTTGAACTTGAAGAAGGGAAGTTTTATACCCTACTTGGTGCTTCAGGGTCAGGAAAATCAACGATTCTGAATATCATTGCTGGGTTTTTAGATGCGACGACAGGAGATGTTTACCTTGACGGTCAACGTATCAATGATATTCCTATTAGTAAACGTGATGTCCATACCGTTTTTCAAAATTATGCGCTTTTCCCACATATGAATGTTTTTGAAAACGTCGCTTTCCCTCTTAAATTAAAAAAAGTTGATAAAAAAGAAATCGAACGTCGTGTGGAAGAAGCTCTTAAAATGGTGCGTTTGGCTGGTTTTGAAAAACGTCCGATTCAGAAATTGTCTGGTGGTCAACGCCAACGTGTGGCGATTGCGCGTGCGATTATCAATGAACCGCGTGTCGTTTTACTTGACGAACCTTTATCAGCCTTAGATTTAAAGTTGCGGACAGAAATGCAATATGAGCTGCGCGAGCTGCAACAACGTTTAGGAATTACCTTTGTTTTTGTCACTCATGACCAAGAAGAAGCCTTGGCTATGTCAGATTGGATTTTTGTCATGAATGACGGTGAAATCGTGCAATCTGGGACACCTGTTGATATTTACGATGAACCAATTAACCACTTTGTGGCGACTTTCATTGGGGAATCAAATATTTTACCAGGAACAATGATTGAAGATTATTTGGTCGAGTTCAACGGCAAACGTTTTGAAGCCGTTGATGGCGGAATGCGTCCAAATGAAGCTGTTGAAGTGGTTATTCGTCCAGAAGATTTGCAAATCACTTTGCCAGAAGAAGGAAAATTACGTGTTAAAGTTGATACACAGCTTTTCCGTGGTGTTCACTATGAGATTATCGCTCATGACGAATTAGGAAACGAATGGATGATTCATTCAACTCGTAAGGCGATTGAGGGCGAAGTTATTGGGCTTGATTTTACGCCTGAAGATATCCATATCATGCGCCTTAACGAGACAGAAGAAGAATTTGATGCCCGTCTGGAAGAATATGTCGAAATGGAAGAACATGAAGATGGCTTGATTCATGCGATTGAGGAGGAGCGAAATGAAGAAAAACTCTAGTTTCTTCTCAATTCCTTATGTGCTATGGTTGCTTCTTTTTGTCATTGCCCCTGTAATTATGATTCTTTGGCAGTCCTTTTTCGACATTCAAGGTCATTTTACCCTTGATAATTATAAAACCTTTTTTAGTTCATGGACTTACATTCGCATGAGCTTCAATTCGATTTTATATGCTGCCATTATCACATTGGTGACCTTGCTTATCTCTTACCCAACAGCTTATTTTTTGACACGTTTGAAACATAAGCAACTTTTGTTGATGTTAGTTGTATTGCCGACATGGATTAACCTTTTGCTGAAAGCTTATGCTTTTATGGGAATTTTCGGGCAACAAGGTGGTGTCAATGCGTTTTTGAGCTTTGTTGGTATTGGACCTAAGCAAATTCTGTTCACAGATTTTTCCTTTATTTTTGTTGCCTCATATATTGAAATTCCGTTTATGATTTTGCCGATTTTCAATGCGCTTGATGATATTGATAATAATCTTATTAATGCTAGTCGAGATTTGGGGGCAAATGAATTACAGACCTTTGTCAAAGTTGTCTTTCCTTTATCGCTTAACGGCGTGAGAAGTGGTGTTCAGTCAGTATTTATCCCAAGTTTGAGCTTGTTCATGCTGACACGCTTGATTGGTGGTAATCGTGTGATTACTCTTGGTACAGCCATTGAGCAACATTTCTTGACAACACAGAATTGGGGTATGGGCTCAACCATTGGTGTGATTTTAATCATGGCAATGTTGGCTACGATGTGGGTGACTAAGGAGAGAAGAAAATGAAAAAATTTGCCAATCTTTATTTGACACTGGTCTTTATCATTCTCTATATTCCAATTGGTTATCTGATTTTTTACTCTTTTAATCAAGGCGGAGATATGAGTGGCTTTACTGGTTTTACCTTAGAACATTATTCGGCAATGTTTGCGGATAGTCGTTTGATGTTGATTCTCATTCAAACTTTCTTTTTGGCATTTTTGAGTTCCATTTTAGCAACAGCTATTGGGACATTTGGTGCGATTTTCATCTATCAAGCACGCCGAAAACATCAGCACGCCATTCTTTCACTGAATAATATTCTTATGGTGGCACCTGATGTGATGATTGGGGCAAGTTTCCTGATTCTCTTTACCCGTTTAGCAGAGCTATTTCATTTCAATCTTGGTTTTATGACGGTTTTGCTTAGTCATATTGCCTTTTCTATTCCAATTGTGGTGTTAATGGTTTTACCACGTTTGAAAGAAATGAATGACGACATGATTAACGCTGCTTATGATTTAGGAGCAACGCCTTGGCAAATGTTAAAAGAAGTCATGTTGCCATATTTGACGCCAGGAATTATTTCAGGTTTCTTCATGGCATTTACTTATTCATTGGATGATTTTGCAGTAACCTTTTTTGTAACAGGTAATGGTTTTTCAACCCTATCTGTCGAAATTTATTCACGAGCACGTCGCGGCATTTCTCTAGAAATCAACGCTCTTTCAACGATTGTTTTTATTTTTAGTATTTTACTGGTAATCGGTTATTACTTTATTTCACAAGATAAGGGGGATCGTGATGCGTAGATTATATTCTTTTGTATTGGGCGTGATTGCGGTCATACTTGTTTTGTTTGGTGTTTCTGTTTACATGCAAAAGACGATGAGTTCCACAAGTCAATCGAACAAACTGGTTATTTACAATTGGGGAGATTATATTGCCCCTGATTTGATTACAAAATTTACGGATGAGACAGGAATTGAAGTTCAGTATGAAACGTTTGATTCCAACGAATCGATGTACACCAAGATAAAACAAGGTGGAACGACTTATGATATCGCTGTGCCGTCAGATTATATGATTGATAAGATGAGAAAAGAAAATCTTCTTATCAAGTTAGATAAGTCAAAAATCACAGGCTTGGAAAATATCGGTGACGAATTTCTTGGGTTAAGCTTTGATGAAAACAACGATTATTCTATCCCATATTTCTGGGGAACATTGGGTATTGTGTATAATGACACCATGGTAGAAAATGCGCCAGAGCATTGGTCAGACCTCTGGAATTCGGAATACGCCAACGACATCATGCTTGTGGACGGAGCGCGTGAAGTTATGGGAATTGGGCTTGGAACGTTAGGGTATAGTCTCAATACCAAGTCATTGTCAGAATTAAATGCGGCTTCTCAGAAATTAGACGATTTAACTCCAAATATCAAAGCTATTGTCGGCGATGAAATGAAAGGGTACATGATTAATGGTGATGCTGCCATTGGAGTGACTTTCTCTGGCGAGGCTAGTGAAATGCTTGATTCTAACGAACACCTGCATTATGTCGTGCCTAGTGAGGGGTCAAATCTTTGGTTTGATAATTTGGTTATTCCAAAAACAGCCAAACATGTCGACGAAGCTTACGCTTTTATCAATTTCATGTTGAGGCCTGAAAATGCTGCGCAAAATGCGGAATACATTGGTTATTCGACACCAAATGATGCTGCCAAAGAATTATTACCAGATGATGTTAAAAATGACCAAGCCTTTTACCCTTCCGAAGATACCATTGAAAACCTTGAAGTTTATGATAATCTCGGACAAAAATGGCTAGGAATTTATAATGACCTCTATCTACAATTTAAAATGTATCGCAAATAAATAATTTTAGGAAGTTGAGACGAAGTGCTCATCTTCTTTTGATTTTACCTCGAAAAGTCATCTGAGTTTTGATAAAATAATAGGGACTAATATTTCAGGAAAATCGCAAACATCGTAAAAAGTTTGTTGCATCCAAGAAATTAAGGAGTTTTATATGGATAGTTATTATCGAGAATATGAATTTTCGCTTTCCTCTATTCTCAGTTTTGTTTGGCGAGGGATTGTGGTTGGCTGCGTGTCAGGTATCGTGGTTAGTCTTTTTCGCCTTTTGATTGGTTTCATTTCTGCCAAAGTTGTCAATTATTATGAATTATCACACGAACAGCCAAGTCTTTTAATTCTCATTTTGGGAATGACTTTGTTCATTGTTGTTGCCATTGGCTTTTTGATTAAATCCGATTCTGACATCAAAGGTTCTGGGATTCCTCATGTCGAAGGGGAATTGAAAGGATTGCTTCATCCAGATTGGTGGTCTGTTCTCTGGAAGAAATTTGTTGGTGGTGTCTTGGCGATTTCAATGGGATTTATGCTTGGGCGTGAAGGACCAAGTATTCAGTTGGGTGCCATGGCAGGAAAAGGTGTTGCCCAATCTTTAAAAGCAGAACGCATGGAGAAACGTGTTTTGATTGCGAGTGGTGCGGCAGCAGGCTTATCGGCAGCCTTCAACGCCCCGATTGCAGGTTTGCTTTTTGTTATTGAAGAAATCTATCATCAATTTTCACGTTTGGTTTGGATTACCGCTTTAGTCGCCAGTTTAGTTGCTAATTTTATTTCGCTTAATATTTTTGGTTTAACGCCAGTTCTTGATATGCCAGGAGATTTGGCGGTATTGCCATTGAAGCACTATTGGATTTTGCTGTTACTGGGTGCTTTTTTAGGTGTTATGGGATATATTTATGAAAAAACAACTTTGAAGGCAACTATCATTTACGACTTTCTAGGAAAAGTGTTTCATATTTCCAACTATTTTTACGGTATTTTTGCAGCTATCTTAATTTTGCCAATCGGCTATTTTTATCCGCAATTGCTAGGTGGTGGAAATGGCTTGATTACTTCATTATCGACAAGTCACCTGACTCTTATGATTGTTTTCATATACTTTATCATTCGCTTTGTGTGGAGTATGTTGAGTTACTCAAGTGGACTTCCTGGTGGGATTTTTCTTCCTATTTTGACTTTGGGAGCACTTTTAGGCTTTGGTTTTGGAATATTTTTTGAACAATTTGGTTTGTATTCTAGTCATTACTTGTCTTTATTTGTCGTTTTGGGAATGGCGGGATATTTTGGGGCTATTTCAAAAGCGCCACTGACAGCAATGTTTTTAGTAACTGAAATGGTTGGTGATTTCCGTCAATTGATGACGATTGCCGTGGTGACTTTGGTTGCATATATTGCAATGGATTTGTTAAAAGGTGAACCAATTTATGAAGCCTTACTTGCCAAACTTTCTGTTCCACAAGACAGAGAAGTCACCGAACCAACGTTGATTGAACTAACGGTTTCCGATAAAATTGCTGGAAGATACGTTAGAGACTTGACTCTTCCTAAAAATGTTCTCATTACAACTCAAATCCACGCTCAAAAATCAGAAGTTGTATCAGGTAGTACGCGTCTAAATGCAGGTGATACTATTTTTTTGGTTGTTAATGAACTGGAGATTGGGAAAATCAGGGAATTGTTAATGTGATTCAAGTGATAAAAGAATTTATGAATTCCCTTTCATTTTGCTAAAAGTTTTGGTACAATGAGATGAGGTGAGAGGGTTGTTACTGGTTAAGCAGGCAAAACCTAGTGTACATATGAAGATTGTGTTAAAGTGCAGTCCTTTTTGTGTACGTTAGTTTTGCCTTTTCTTTCCGAAATTTTTTGAGGAGTAATAAAAGATGAAAATTGATAAAGTCTATAATAACAATGTCGTTTTGGCTAAAGGAGATAACGAAGAGGAAATCATTGTTATGGGAAGAGGACTTGGTTTTCAAAAAAAGTCAGGTGACGAAATTGATTCTACTTTAGTTGAAAAAACTTTTGTTATGCAGGATAATGATATAGCTAATGAGTTGACGCGTGTCTATCTTGATTTATCACCAGCAGAAACCGAGGTTGTTTTTGATATTATTAAGCATGGACAAGAAGTTCTTAAAACGACTTTTGATACTGCTTTTTATATTTCATTAGCAGATCATTTGCATTATACACTTCAACGTACTCGTGAAAATATTACTATTCAAAATCCATTATCATGGGAAATTCGTAAATTTTTCCCAAAAGAGTATCAATTGGGTAGAGATGCTTTAAAAATTATTTGTGAAAAGTTAGGTGTTATTCTGCCTGATGATGAAATTTCCTCAATTGCTTTGCACTTTATCAACGCACAAAAAGATTCGGGAATGGTAGAGCAGAATTGTCAAATTTCAAAGATTGTCACAGATATTTTAGGAATCGTCCGTCTTTTTTATGGTAAGGTTGTCGATGAAGATTCGGTAAGTTATAATCGTTTTATTACCCATATTCAGTATTTTGCTCAACGTGTTGTTAATGGCGTTATTCAAGGAAAAAATGATAGTTTTTTATACGAACAAGTCAAATTAAACTATCCTGTTGCCTTTTCATGTTCTGAAAAAATTAAAAATTATATCGAAAGTAGTTATGATTTTCCAATGAGTCGTGATGAACAAGTTTATATCACCATTCACATTCAACGCTTGGAAACCAGTCATAATTAATAAAAATCATTAGATTTCTCTTCAAAGTGATTTGAGGAGAGATTTTTTTGCGAAAATTTTAAAATGAAAACATAGTGAAAAATGTTGTAAAATAGCTTTATAACAACAAAAATCAAAGAACTTGTTTTCATGAATTGTGAAAACGTTGTTTTGTTATAAAAAAAGTTTAAAAAAGCGCTTGCAAATTATGGAAGCGCATGCTATACTATGAATTGTTAAAAGGATTGTTACTGGTTGGCAGGCAAAACCTGAATGAATACAAGATAGTTTTAGCGTTACCGCAAGGGCGCAAGAAATTGTTTAGTATTTGTTTGGGTTTTTTTCTGTTATTTAAAGCCAAAAAAGAGAAAGGAGCCGTATATGGCTAAGAAAGACTATACAGAGTTAGCAAAAGATATTGTTGCTCACGTTGGTGGTAAAGATAATGTCGTTAATGTTCGTCATTGTGTTACGCGTTTGCGATTCGTTTTAAAAGATGAATCTAAGGCAGACGATGACTATCTTAAACAACGTGATGGTGTTGTTACTGTTGTAAAAGCAGGAGGACAGTATCAAGTTGTCATCGGAAACCATGTGCCAGACGTGTATGCAGCTGTCCTTGAAACTGGAGTTCCTGGTGTTGGTTCTCTTGATGTAGATGAAGGGGATGCTGGTGCAACAGGCAATCTCTTTGATCGCTTTATTGACTTAATATCAGGTATTTTCCAACCATTCTTAGGAGCTTTGGCAGCTGCTGGTATTATCAAAGGGATTGTTGCTATTATGGCAGCTTCTGGAATGGGTGTCGATAATAGTCCTTGGTATGTTATTTTAAATGCCGCTGGCGATGGTTTCTTCCAATTTTTACCAATTTTAATCGCTATCACAGCAGCTCGTAAGTTCAAAATGAATGAATTTACAGCCATTGCGATTGCTGCAGCTTTAGTTTATCCTGACATTGCTACTTCAGTATCAGGTTTAGCAGAGGCTGGTCTTAATAAAGTTTTTGGTATCCCGTTTGAGCTTCCATCATCAGGATCATATCTCTCAACTGTTATGCCAGCGATTTTAGCAATTTGGGTTGGATCACTTGTTGAAAAAACAGCTCGTAAAGTTACACCAGATGTGGTAAAACTATTTGTGGTACCATTTGTAACAATTCTCGTTACTGTACCTTTGACATTCTTGATAGTAGGACCGGCTGCCAATGTTTTAAGCGATTGGTTATCAGCAGCTTTCCAAGCCATTCTTGATTTTAGTCCAATTGTATATGGTTTTATTTTAGGAGCAGCATGGCAAGTATTGGTTATGTTTGGTCTTCACTGGGCACTAGTACCTCTTGCTATTTTAGATGTTGCAACTAATGGTGTTTCTGCTCTTCTAGTAGCAGCAGCTCTTCCAAACTTTACACAAACAGGTGTATTAGCAGCTATCATGTTGAAAACAAAAGAAGAAAAAGTCCGCACTATTGCTATGCCAGCATTCATTTCTTCAATTTTTGTGGTTACAGAACCAGCAATTTACGGTGTAACTCTTCCAATGCGTATTCCTTTCTATATTTCTTGTTTAGTTTCAGGATTTATTGGTTCAGCAACTATGATGCTTAATATTAAACAATATGCTGTAGGAGCTATGGGAATTTTCCAATATCCTGCAAATGTGGATCCCTCTACTGGTGATATGACAGGAATGTGGTGGCTAATTGCTTTGACAGTTATTGCAATTGTTGCTTCATTCATTATTCAAATGATTGCTCCGGTTCCTTACCTATATGGTGGTCCGAAAGATGAATCTGCCACAACTGATAAAAAAGTAGCAGAACCTGTTGCTAATTTAAAAGAATTAAAACAAGAAATTATTGCTAGCCCAATGATGGGAAATGTCGTTAAACTTGAAAATGTTCCTGATGAAGTTTTTGCTTCAGGAGCTATGGGTAAAGGTATTGCTATTGATCCAACAGATGGTACTGTTCTTGCACCAGCAAATGCTGAAGTGACACTTGTCTTCCCAACTGGTCACGCTATTGGTATGCGAACTGAAAATGGTGCCGAACTCTTGATTCACGTTGGTATGGATACGGTATCTCTAGAAGGTAAAGGGTTTAATACCTTAGTTCAAGTTGGTGATAAAGTTGAAGCAGGACAAAAGTTATTGGAATTTGATTTAGATACTATTCGCGAAGCAAACTTACCTGTTATTTCTCCGATCATTGTTACAAACTCAGCTGATTTTGATGACGTTTTAACGACACAAGAATCACATGTTAATACAGGAGATTATCTTCTTACAATAATGAAATAAAAGTTAGAATCGCCTAGCGAAAGCTAGGTGATTTTTTGTATGCTGAGGGACACTGTATATATGATAGAGAATAGTATTTAGGAAGTAGAGGGTAGAGAAATTAAACCTAATGATACTAAAGTTAATTTTTAATAATTTCTATTGGTGTCCATTCGCTGTTAAAGGATATGCACAGTTAAGTGATACTTTACTTGATTGAAAAGAAATAAATCTTGTTATTGTATTAAACTATTAAAAAATGATATTATTATATGTCATGTTAGTAAGCGCTTGCATTGTGTTTTATTAGATGGTATGATAATGTCGTGGTGGGGTTGTTACTATTAAATTAGGCAAAACCTAGTGATTATCAAAATAGGTGGGCTTGAGCATCGCTTTTTTTGATATTGCTAGGTTTTTCTTTTGATTTTATTAGGAAAGGAGATTGAGTATGATTAATTTCATATTGATAGAATAAGAATATTAGTTGGAATTATCAATTAATTCTAAAATGATAATTGTATATAACAACTATTGGTAGAAAATAGAGTTTTATTGAACGTGTATTCAACGGATAAAGGAGATTTGAATATGAAATGGAAGAAAATAGTAATTATTGGAATAACTAGTCTGTCTTTGGGAGCATGTAGCAATGTAACCAACAGTAATTTGAGTAATTCAGGCTTTAATGCTTCTGTTAAGCAAACTATTTCAGGTGGCGATATCAAGGGCCACCAAGATAAAGACAATGATGTTCTGGAATGGTTAGGAATCCCTTATGCTACAGCAAATCGATGGCAAGCGCCAGAGGAAGTTGAAGCGTGGTCGGATACTTTTGATGCGACAAAACCTGGTGAGCAGGATATTCAAGTATCTAACGGTAAAATTGTTGGTAGTGAAAGTGCTCTTAATCTTGATGTGGTTAGACCTGATTCAGATGAAGATAATCTTCCTGTCATTGTCTATATTCATGGAGGAAATAATCAAACAGGTAATGCACAGGAAATTAGGGGAAATACTCTTGTCAATGATATTAATGCTATTTATGTATCGGTTAATTATCGTTTAGGTGTTTTGGGATTTAACCCGTTAGCAGCTTTGAAAACTGGAAATGATGAAGAAAATTCTGGTAATTACAGTTTACTTGATATTGCGGCTGCTTTAGATTGGGTAAAAGAAAATATTGAAACCTTTGGTGGTGATAAGGATAATATTACTTTAGCTGGTTTTTCTGCAGGGGGGCGTGATGTTATGGCAACTTTAATTTCACCACTTTTTGCTGGAAAATATGATAAGGCTATTTCTTTTAGTGGAGGGATGACTCTGTCTGAGGAAACGGAGAGCCAGGAAATTTTTGCTGCTGCTATTTCACCGCTTGTGGTTGAAGATGGTATTAAAGCAACTGAAGAAGAAGCTAACACTTGGCTTTTAACAGCCAATAATGATGTAGAAAATTATCTTAGAGGTATTTCAGCAGAACGTTTAGCTGGACTGATGGGGAACGCTGCTATTCGTATGAAGGCTTTTCCACATCTCTATATTGACGGTACTGTTATCCCTAAATCTGGCTTTAAAACCAAAAGTTATAATGATGTCCCTTTAATGCTTGTCACTGGAACAGATGAATTTTCACTCTTTGCAGCTTCAGATGAGCGCTTTTCTAAAGATTTTACAAGTGGTCAACTATTTACAGATAAAGAAAAACTTGCTGAGTTTACCTACAGTAAAAAATATGGAGGACAACTTTATAGCCTAGCAAATGGTGTCGAAAGTGCTAAGACGATGTCAGATAATTATGACTCAGCTATTTATATCGCTGAAATTTCTTATGGTGATAATAGCAATGTAACACCAGATTTAGCAAAAACATTTGGCGCTTTCCATGGTATTTTTGAGCCAATGTTACAGACTCCATCGAATTATGCCAGTCTTATTGGAGATGCTTTTGAAACTGATGGTGCAGCAGCCATGTCGAAAGATTTCAAAGCTTATTTGAAAAATTTTCTGAACTCTGATGATCCAAATGGTAATGATTTAGCTAAATGGCAGCCTTGGACTAGTACTAATCAGATTCTATCGATTGATGCCACGCAGGATAAAGCAATTATTGAATCAAAGACTAATACAGCAACGGCAGAAGAAATTTTATCTAAAATGGAATCTGATACAAGCTTGACAGAAGAAACAAAAGAGGAATTGAATACAACAGTCCTTAATGGACGTTGGTTTAGTTCAATAATTGATAATAAATATGCTGTGAAGGAGTAGTAAGCCATGAATTGGAAGAAAATGCTTGTCTTTGGAATAGTAGGCTTATTTAGCTTAGGTCTGACAGCTTGTTCGACAAGTCCCTCTACAACATCAAGCGCAAAGAAAAATGTTACAAATAATCAGACTAGTTTAGAAAAATATAGAACAGTTATCACTACTGATGGTGAGGTCGATGATATGAATTCTATGATTCGTTATCTTTATTATTCTAATGAAATGGACCTTGCAGGTATTATACTGACAAGTTCAACTTTTCACTACAACAGTAAGTTTTACTATTCCAAAGGATACAAAATCTGGTGACACTTTCCATATCATCCTAGAAGTTCAAGATGATGGTTCGCATACACTTAAAGCTTATCAGCGTGTTGTTGTTACTGTGAAATAGGTTATAAAAAGAGTCTGGAATGAAAAAGAACCACTTATAATGGACAGTATAAAAAAGTTATATACTGTTCTTATAAGGAGGTTCTTTTCTCATGGCCAAAAAAGGAAGCAAGTTCACCAAATATTCACCCGAGTTCAAATTACAGGTAGTGGACTACCTAAGCGCAAAGAGCGGAGGGATGCCTTCTATTGTCAAAAAATATGGGTTAAAATCAGACAACCAGGTTCTAACTTGGACAAGAAAAATTAAAAGGTATGACTCCCTTAGAATTTAGGTAAGCGTACCTTCTAAAAAACTAACTTTTTTAACTGTCCATTTTATCTGAGGATTGACAGAACAGACTCTTTTTATAGATGAGGTCCAATATAATGCGCTTTTTTTAATTGTTTACGGTATTGGCTGGGTGTCAGTTCGTAATAGCGCTTGAATTGTCGATTGAAATTAGATAAGTTATTGAATCCAACAGCAGTAGCAATTTCTAAAATTGGGTCAGAAGTATTCATTAACAAATCACAGGCTTTATTCAGGCGAACCTGGATGATGAATTCTGTACAAGATGTACCAGCGTGTTGCTTAAAAACTGCCATAAAATGTGTTTTGCTGTAGCCCATAAATTGTGATAGAAAGTCAATTGAGAGATTTTTTTGATAGTTATTGTTAATATAATCAATCAATTCACGAATCTGCTCATTTTTACGATAAGTATCATCAGTATTCTTACGTAAAACATAACGATGATAAAAAAGAAGATATAAAAATTCGTTTAGTTTTGATTTTAGGAGTAGTTCAAAATGGCGTCCCTCATTTTTAGAGAGTTCAAAAATAGTAAAGAGACATTCTTTTATATCTTCATACCCTTCCATATCTGGCTGAATTCGTGGAACAAATTTATAGAGACTGGTTTGTAAGGGCTGCAAATATCTCAGACTAACTTGGTCAACAGTAGAATGTCCAATCATATCTAGATGAAATCGAAAAGTATCGGTAACATGTTTTTGGTTTGCAAGTGGGTGAATTGAGTGCATTCCATTAGGTCGAATGAGGATAATATCACCTGCTTGACTATTGAAATAATCATAATCAATGTGAAAACGAGCAGAACCTTCATAAATATAATTGATTTCTATTTCTGGATGCCAATGAAAAAGGACATCAGGGCGTCCATGCTCAACGACAGTACTATAGTAGTCATATGGCAAGAGATGTTTGTTTTCATCTATTTTTATTTCTAGTAAATCAGTATTGTTTTTCATATATCAATCATCCCAATAATATTATAGTATCATTATATAATGTCATTATATCAAAAATAGTTCAAAAATGGAAACGGATACTTTAAAATTTTCCGAAAACTTTCTTTTTAACATCGTTGTAAAGTATCATAATTTGAAAGGATAATGTTAGCAGTATATTAAATAAAGCATTATAATTTAATGGAATCATAGCTAAGGCCTCTCAACTTTCAGCGATTGATAGCAGGGCTAGGCATGGTTTAGTGTGTTGATAAACACGACCTCTTATACCCTTACAAACTCCGCAAGACATCGTAATCTCCTTTGGTTTAAGCGGAGTTTTATTTTTTTGAGAAAAATATTACTATGTTATCAGAAAATTACATGAAATGCTTAATTTCTTTTAGCTATTTTGAGTGAAAAGTAGTAGAATGAGATAGTAAATAGTTATAAATAATAATTGTTCAAGGAGGAATAATTATGGATGAATTGAAAAAAGTTTTGTTAGCTGGTATTGGTTTGACTTCAATGACTTTAGAAAAGGCTGATACCTTTGTTAAAGAGTTGGTTGAAAAAGGTCGTTTAACTGTTGAAGAAGGAAAAGAACTACAGTCTGAACTAAAACGAAAAGGTGAAAGTGAAGCAAAAGAGTTATTTGACCAACTGGATGTCAAAACAAAATCTGTTCAATATGCTACAAAGGCAGATGTTTCCCGTCTGGAAGATAAATTGGATGCTCTTTTGAAGCAATCAGTATCAGACGATAAAGAGTAGGATGTTTTATGTCACATAAGCGCTTAAGGGAAATCATTAGAGTTTTTAGCTCAGTTGGTTTAATAACGCTAAAAGAAAAAAGAAAACCTATAGAAGATAAGTCAACACCACGTAAATTACGTTTAGCTTTTGAAAAATTAGGTCCTAGCTTTGTCAAAATTGGACAAATTCTTTCAACGAGAAGTGATTTATTTCCTGAGGCTTATATTAGAGAATTAAGCAAGCTGCAAAGTGATGTTCTTCCATTACCTCAAGATGTTGTCATGGAGGCAATTGCCGCAGAGTTGTCAGTACCTATTTCGGAAGTTTTTGCGGACATTTCTTCAGAGCCTTTGGCAAGTGGCTCGGTTGCTCAGACACATCGAGCTACTTTGCTTAATGGCAAAGAAGTTGTTATCAAGATTCAGCGACCGCATTTACCAGAAATTATCGAAGAAGATTTAGAATTGTTGATTGGCTTGTCGCGGCGCATTCCTAAGGCAATGTTGCCCATGGTTAATTTATCAGAGGTTTTGCAGCAGCTCAAGGACAGCTTGACGAAAGAAATCGATTTTCGTAACGAAGCGCAAGCAATGATTACTTTTGCTGAGTTAAATCAATCAATAAAATGCATCGCTATTCCAGAAGTTTTTGACGAATATACCACACCACGTATGGTTGTTGAGGAGTATATTTCAGGAATTCCTATCAATCATTATGAAGAATTGATTAAAGCTGGCTATGATTTGGAAGACATTGGCAAGAAACTGATGCTTAGCTTTATTAAGCAAGTTTTTAAAGATGGCTATTTTCACGGTGATCCGCATCCAGGAAATCTTTTGATTTCTGAAGGAAAAATTTATTTTATTGATTTTGGAATTATAGGGAATTTAGAAAATGGCATGCGCGTGGCGTTAAATGATATTCTTTACAGCTTTACGGCACAAGATGTCGAAGGGATGATGCAGGGCATTTTGTCTGTTACAAGTTTTGATACTTCAATAAATAAAACAGCGCTTAGCCAAGACGTTGAACGAATGCTGGCAAAATATTCTAGTTTGGATTTGGGAGTCTTGTCTATCACAGATTTATTGGAAGATTTGCTGGACGTTTTCGTCAAAAATGGCTTGAAGGCTTCGCCACAGATTACGATTCTAGAAAAAGCTGCGCTACAAATTGAAGGGATTTTCCGCGAATTAGCGCCAGAAGTTGACTTGATGACGCTTGCTAAAAATTATTTTCTAGAAAATATGGGACCTGATATGTTAAAACAGGCCCTGAACAAGGAAACATTATTGATTGAGCTCTTTTATCAATTGAAAAATGGGAAAAATATTCCGCGTCGGCTTAATCAGTTACTTGAACAGATGCTCAATGGTCGGATTTTAATCAATCATGATATTTATGATTATAAAAATCGTATTAAGACCGTCAGTCAAATAGCCAATCGCTTTGTTGTGAGCATTTTATTTCTGGCAGTTATGTTAACCGCAGCTTTGCTTAGTTTTAATGTCGCAATGCAAGAAATTTCCAAATGTCTTTTTGGTCTTGCTGCTCTTTTATTGGTATGGGAGCTTGTCTTGATGCTCAAACATAAATAAAGATGTTAAAAATTTCCTAATAGTTTAGGAAATTTTTTCTATTCTCGTTTTTGTAACCGCTTGCTATAATATTCTTGTATTAATCGAGGAGGTTATGTTATGTCTAAATTACCAGAAAACTTTTTATGGGGTGGCGCAGTTGCCGCTCATCAACTTGAAGGCGGTTGGCAAGAAGGCGGTAAAGGTCTAAGCGTTGCTGATGTGATGACCGCTGGGCGCCACGGTGTTGCACGTGAGATTACTGATGGTGTTATCGAAGGAAAATATTATCCAAACCATGAAGCGATTGATTTTTATCATCATTACAAGGAAGATATTGCCCTGTTTGCTGAAATGGGCTTTAAATGTTTCCGTACGTCGATTGCATGGACACGAATTTTTCCAAATGGTGATGAGTTAGAGCCGAATGAGGCAGGTTTGCAATTCTATGATGATTTGTTTGATGAATGTTTGAAATATGGCATTGAGCCAGTTGTGACCTTATCACACTTTGAGTTGCCTTTCCATTTGGTGAAAGAATACGGTGGTTTCACCAATCGTAAAGTGATTGATTTCTTTGTTCGTTTTGCCGAAACGTGTTTCCGTCGTTACAAAGACAAAGTTAAATATTGGATGACGTTTAATGAGATTAATAACCAAGCCAATTACCAAGAAGATTTTGCACCGTTTACGAATTCTGGGATTGTTTATAAAGAGGGTGATGACCGCGAAGCGATTATGTATCAAGCTGCGCATTATGAATTGGTAGCGTCAGCGCGTGCGGTTAAAATCGGTCATGAAATCAATCCTGATTTCCAAATTGGTTGTATGATTGCTATGTGTCCTATTTATCCAGCAACTTGCAATCCAAAAGACATTTTAATGGCTCAAAAAGCAATGGAAAAACGTTATTATTTCGCTGATGTTCATGTGCATGGCTATTATCCAAATCATATTTTGAAATATTGGCGACGTAAAGAAATCAAGGTTGATGTGACAGAAGAAGATTTGGCTGATTTGACGGATGGCACGGTTGATTATATCGGTTTTTCATATTATATGTCATTTGCGATTGATGCACACCGTGATAACAATCCACACTTTGATTATTTAGAAACAGAAGATTTGGTTCGAAATCCATATGTAAAAGCATCAGAATGGGATTGGCAAATTGATCCAGAAGGGCTACGTTACAGTTTGAACTGGTTTACGGATATGTATCATTTACCGCTCTTTATTGTTGAAAATGGTTTTGGTGCGATTGACCAAGTTGAGGCTGATGGTATGGTGCACGATGATTATCGCATTGCTTATCTTGGTGCTCATATCAAAGAAATGATTAAAGCTGTTGATGAGGACGGTGTTGACTTGATTGGCTACACACCTTGGGGTTGCATTGACCTTGTTTCAGCTGGTACGGGTGAAATGCGCAAGCGTTATGGCTTTATCTACGTTGATAAAGATGATGACGGTAATGGTACTTATAAACGCTCACCGAAGCTATCATTTAACTGGTATCAAAAAGTCATTGCTTCAAATGGTGAAGATATTTAATCGGTTTAGAACCTTTATGAGGCTGCAATCTCCTGCCTTATGGAGGTTTTTTGTTAGAGAAAAGGATAAAGTATGATTGGAATAATTGCTGCTTCATTAACCACACTGGGGTTTATTCCTCAAGTGATAAAGGTATTAAAAACGAAAGATACAGAATCAATTTCTTTGGGTATGTACAGCATGTCTGTGACGGGAATGTTACTTTGGCTAGCGCATGGTATTTCAATTTCTGATATTGCTTTAATTGCTGCCAATAGTATGTCAGCAACACTAGCAGGAACGATTCTGATTTGCAAACTGATTTATAAATAATTTTTTTAAAAATTCTCTGAAGTGCTGTTACATCTGCATTTTAGAGGATTTTTTGATTGAAAATTTGAAATGAATTATCCTATTTAATTGTCGTGAAATCCGTTGATAGTAAAGGTTTGATAGGGCTTCCAAAAAAAGAATATACTAATTGCGTAAAATAAAAAAATACCATATAAGGGAAACAGGAGGTGGAGATATGGTAGGCATTATTAGTGTTATTATTGCCGTTTTATTGATTACGGCAGTTGTCCAAGCTTTCCGCGCTAAGATTTGGGGAACCAAAACATTTGGGTATAATTATGTGATTACAATGACAAATGGTGGCAAGCTGCCAGATTTAAGCCAAAATACCAAGCTAAAAAATAATGTTAGAGTTGTTGGCAAATCTGAATATAGCTGTTCGGTGCAATCTAGGCTTAATGATACAGAGCTCAAGACGCTTTTGATGAAAGAATACCATTTGGATTCAACCGAGATTCATATTCAACCAGCACAATTATCAGGAGCTTTAGGGATGATTTAAGAAAAACAGATGAAAAAATCGTCTGTTTTTTTATTTTGTGTCAAATTCATTACGGAAAATTTATTCTATAAAGTTTATTTTTCCGTATCTATTGGATTTTTTTCCTTATTAAAGAGGAAAAAGAGCACATTTACTTTTTGTAAGCGTTTTTATAAAATAAATGTGTAAATAAAAAACAAAGGAGATTTACATTATGAGTAAAAAAGCTTTAATTATCTGTGCCGGTGGGATGTCATCATCAATGATTGCCAAAAAGACAATGACATTCCTTCAAGAACAAGGTGAAGACATTGAAATGGATGCAGTTGGTGTTCCAGAAGGGCAAAAACGCATCGAAGCTGATAAGTATGATTTATACCTTGTTAGCCCACAAACTAGAATGAATTTCAAACAATTAGCTGACGCGGCAGCGAAAACAAACAAACCGATTGTGCAAATCCCACCACAAGCTTATATTCCAATTCCAATGGGGATTGAGAAAATGGCTACTTTGGTGAAAGAAAATATCTAATTCAGATGTGTTATAATAGTTCTATCGTTGTTTGGAGGTACCTTTTTCTGTGTTAAATAAAAAAGAAAAGCAAATTATCCAATTTCTAATGAAAGATAAGGATACATTTGTGACGAGCAAAGAATTAGCAACACACTTGAAATGTTCGGACAGAACAATTAGAACTTACTATAAAACACTTGTTGAAAAATTAGATGATTATTCGGGTATCGATTTGATTTCCAAACAAGGTTATGGCTATAAGCTAGGTATTTCGGATGATGATGCTTATGCTGATTTTTTGGAAGAAAATCGTATCAATGATAACCATTTTGATTATCATAGTATTACGGATATCAATGATCGTTACAATTATCTACTAAACAAACTTCTATTTGAACAAAATGAAATTTATTTTGATGATTTAGTTGATGAGTTGTATGTTAGTCGATCAACGTTATCTAGTGATTTTAAAAAAATAAGACAAAAATTTAAACCATATCATTTAAAGATTGAAAGCAAGGCAAATAAGGGTGTCTATGTAACAGGGTTAGAACGCGATAAAAGACGGTTCATTATGGATTATTTTATTTCGTCTGGTTTTATGGATATGATGCATTCTTATGTTGATAATGAATTGCTTAATCAACGAATTTCTTTTGAAGAATTGACTATTATTGTACTTGATGAATGTCGAGAGGGTGGACTTAAGTTATCTGATTTTGTTATTCAAAATCTAGTTATTCATATCGCTTTAGCTATTCGTCGTATTACTGAAGGTTTTAAAATCAGTAGCTTAGAGGAAGACGAGTTAAATTTACGTGAGCTACCGGAGCGTCAGATTGCGGACAGTATTTTAAAACGCGTGTCTGTATCAACTAAAATTGATTTTCCAGTAGAAGAAGTAGATTACATCACCTTGCATTTGATATCAAAAAGTCACGGAAATGCACGTTGTATTTCTGAAAAGATGCAAGAGTCTATGCGTCAAGAGCTTATTGATGGCATTGGGAAAATAGATTCAGAGGTTAAAAATGATTTTCAGCTAATTGAGGGATTATTAGCGCACCTATCAACTATGTTAATTCGCTTAGAAGGTAAGGTAGTATTAGAAAATCCTTTAACAGTGGAAATTCAGAAAAACTACCCAGATATGTTTCAATTGGCTGAACAACTCGTTACCATCATGCCAACTTTTCAATCTTTTTCTTTGACGCCAAATGAAATTGCATATATTGCTCTACATTTTATGGCTGCTAAAGAACGCTACAAAGAGCAGCGAAAATACAATGTACTTGTCATTTGTGCAACAGGATACGGTAGCGCACAGATGTTGAAAAGTAGGATTGAAAATGAGTTGGGAAATCTGATTTTAATTGCAGATGTCATAGGTTACTATGAGATTAATGATGAAAAGTTGAAAGGCATTGATTTTATCATCTCATCCATTGATTTGTCAAATTTGATTTTCAATATTCCAGTCTTTACCGTATCAGTCTTTTTGACAGATGAAGAATTGCAAGATATTAAGCACGGTATTTCACATTTAGAGACATCAACGTCGTTACGAAAAATGGAAGACAAAACATCTGAATTTAGTGTGAGAGAAGTATTTGATGGTTATTTTTCAGAAGATTCTTTCTTTATTCTGTCCAATATTTCCAAAAATGAGTTATTAAAGAAACTAGTTAAGAGCATTTCTAAGAATGAAAATGAACAGTTTGAAAAACGTTTGCTTGATATGATAAAGCGACGTGAAGAAATGAGTTCCATTATCTTTGGTGACCGCATTGCAGTCCCACATCCGGTGAAAGCTGTTGGCTGTAAGCATCATTTTGCAGTTGCGCTTATCAAAGATGATTTATTCTGGGATGAGGAATACCCATCAGTCAAGATTGTCTTTTTAATGTCTATGTCTATTCATGAAAATGATGGATTGCCAGAGCTGACTTCTGCAATCGTTGATTTGGTAGATGAACCAGAACTTCAAAAACAAATGTTAGCCTGTCAATCATTTGAAGAATTTAGAACGCTATTTTTTAAAATAAAAGAAAGGTAAGGATTATATGAATCCAGAAGAGTTACAAGTTGCAGCATTTGAAATTATTTTAAATTCCGGTAATGCACGAACGATTGTTCATGAAGCTTTTGACGCTATGCGTGAAGGAAATTATGAACTAGCAGAACAGAAGTTACAGGAATCGAATGAAGAATTTTTGAAAGCTCATCAGGCACAAACCAATTTACTACAAGAGTACGCAGGTGGTAAAGAAGTTAAGGTTGAAATCATTATGGTTCATGCTCAAGATCATTTGATGACAACAATGACACTTCGAGAAGTTGCACTCGAAATGCTAGAGTTATATAAAAAAGTTAATTAGTTGAGAGGGGATAAGTATGGTAAGAGATACGAAAAATAGAGATTTAAAGCAAGAAATGACTTTGAAAAATAATTTGTTTTCTCGATACATGATTTTTAGGTATTCACTTGCCTTACTATTCTTTGCTAATATTTATTGGATAATGATTTTATCGTATCGTTTCAATTTCATTATAATCCTGCCAATTATAGAGTTATGTTTGCTTATAGGAGCAATAGCAGAACAATTTACCTTATATGGTAAAATGAAAGCAGTTTTAAAAGTGACCAAACTTGCTTTTCTAGGACAAATAGCTGTAAATGTTATTGCTATTATGTTAGTAATCTTACCACACCAATTTGGAAATGCATTTCCAATATTTAGCGATCATATGAGCGTTAAGCTACTTGTTATTACCTTACAGTTATTAGGATTGTTTATTAGCCGTTTAAATCTCAAACGGATTGAACAAGTGAAAAATAATACAGATAAATTTTATTATCGCTTTCAACAAGCTTTTGGAAAAGTCTTATAATGGCTTGTTATTTTAGAAGGAGTTTAATATGGAAGAACAAAAAGGATTCTTTGGCTTGCTAGATAAGTATTTAATGGGGCCAATGAGTGTCATTGCTCAATTTAAGGTTGTACGTGCTATTACAGCAGCTGGTATGGCAGCAGTACCATTTACGATTGTTGGATCAATGTTTTTGGTATTTTCTATTTTGCCACAAGCATTCTCATTCTGGCCTATTGTAGCTAATATTTTTTCGGCATCTTTTGATAAATTTACGGATCTTTATATGATTGCTTATTATGCAACTATGGGATCACTTTCATTGTACTTTGTCCTTGCTATGGCTTATGAGTTAACAAAAATTTATGCAGAGGAAGAAGATTTAAATCTAACTCCGCTAAATGGTGCTTTACTCGCTTTGTTTGCATTTATTATGACGGTACCTCAAATTATTTTTGAAGGCGGAGCAATGTCTGCGGTAACAAGCCTAAAGGAAGGTACAGTTGTAGCTGATGGTTGGGCTATGTCAAATGGGGTTACACGTTTTGGTACAACTGGTATTTTCACAGCAATTATTATGGCAGTTGTGACAGTATTGTTATATCGTATGTGTGTGAAACATAACTGGGTTATTAAAATGCCAGAATCAGTTCCAGAAGGTGTTTCACGAGGCTTTACAGCATTAATTCCTGGATTCGTTGTAGCCTTTACTGTTATCATTGTTAATGGTATTCTCGTTGCCTTCGGTACTGATATTTTCCAAGTTATTGCGATTCCGTTCGCATTTGTAGGTAATTTAACAAATACTTGGATTGGTTTAGTCATTATTTACTTACTAACACAAGCGCTTTGGATTGTGGGTATTCATGGGGCAAATATTATTTTTGCATTCGTTAGTCCGATTGCTTTGGCTAACATGGCAAGTAATGCTGCAGATGGAACACACTATATTGTAGCAGGTGAATTTTCTAACATGTTTGTTATTGCAGGTGGTTCTGGTGCAACTCTAGGTCTTTGTATCTGGTGCGCTTTCCGAGCACGTTCAACTCAATTAAGTGCTATTGGTAAGGCCTCTGTTGTTCCTGCTGTATTTAATATTAATGAACCTTTAATTTTTGGATTACCAATTATCTATAATCCTGCTTTGGCTATTCCATTTATGACAGCACCGATTGTTTCAATGAGTATTTACTATTTTGCAATGAAATTTAATTTGATTAATGCTGTTATTGCACAAGTTCCATGGCCAACTCCAGTTGGTATAGGTGCTTTTCTTGGTACAGCTGATGTCAAAGCAATTCCTGTAGCACTTCTTTGTGCGATTGCAGCCTTCCTAGTTTATTGGCCATTTGTTCGTCGTTATGATCAACAATTGTTAAAAGAAGAAGGAATTGAAGCGTAAAATGATAGAGTGGGGTCACCCACTCTTTTTTATCACAAATACCCTATATGATTACTTCAATATAGGGTATTTTTTGTTAATTATCTGGGACGTCAGCAGATGCTGAGAAGTCGTGGAGTTCTTTGAATTCGGTGAGTTGTTTGCTGTATTTGTCGCGAAAGCACCAAGTGGGAGACGAAGATGAAAACAAGTTACTCTTCTTCTGCTTCATTTAGAATTTTAGAACTTGATGTTCGCTCAAACTCGATAAGTTGTGACGCGTGAATTCTTAATGCTAATCGATTTTCATAATTTTGAGCAAATACTCCTGAATAAAGTAAATCTAAGAGATATGTGATTGAAGCATCCGTAGAAAAAGTGCCGATTTTTGAATAAAGTTTTTCACGAGTTGCTAGACGTAAGATACAGTTTGTGAGATTAGTTGATTTATTTTCCCCAAGACTTGTCAGCAAGATAATAGGGATATGATGACGACGTAAAAGTTTCATGACACGTTGTAAGGAAAGTGTTTCACCAGAATAACTAATAACCAAAGCACAAGATTCTTTTGGTACTAAATAAGCATCAAAAAGAATTTCGCCATGTAACTGATGAACATGAACATCCTTTTGAATGCGTTTCATATTATGTTGAAATTCTTGTGCATTTAGAAGATTATTACTAGCAGCGAAAATATGTATACTTTTTGCTTGTTCTAGTAAATTGACTGCTTGTTCTAGTGTAGCATTGTCTAAAAGAGAAACGGTATCTAATATCGCTTCTTGTTTTAACTTAGCAATTCTATTGGCAATTGTAATTAAGTTATCTTGCTTAGAAAAAGGGAGATTAGCATCTACACTTTGGTTAAGTTTATCTAGGTAATATAACTCGGTTAGAAAAGCTTTTTTAAAATCAACCCATCCACTAAAGTCAAGTTTTTTAGCGATTCTGACTAAAGCTGATTTAGAAGAATATGTTGCTTTAGCAATATCTGCAGTACTCATTCCCTCAATCGACTGCTTTTCTGATAAGAGGTAGTTAACAATGTGGCGTTCATTTGTAGAGAAAGGAAATATTTCCATTTTTTCAATTAAAAACATAAGTCTCCTTTTAAAAATTGATACAGGTTGAAACGTTGTTTTAAAAAATCATAGTTAATAAACTCAAAAAATAAAACACTGTTCTAAAATGTCATTATTCTCACTATTTTATTATAGCAAATGTTAAACTAAAAACGTTAGAAGGGGGTGTAATTACTTGAAATATAATACTAAAAAAATTATTCAAAAGTATCATCGATATTTGGTAGCGACTTTAGGATATTTTTTAGCAGGTGTTCTGGTCCCTACTATTTGGTCGTATTTTGCCAGCCCTTTTGGTTATTTAGCAGGTTTTATAGCAGCTATTATTGCTATTTTTCCTTTGTGGTATATCGTTCACTATAAGGGAATGGTCAAGCTCAATTGTGGAGATATTGGAGTTGATATGGGACTTGGTATTTCTACAGCAGTATTTATTCGCGATGCTATTGATTGTGGCTGGAATGGCGTTGCAAAAAGTTTTATGACAATGTTTCTTGTAACAATTGGGGCAATTTTAGCAGGATTTAGTGTTCATTATTTACAGGAGTTAAGGAGAAGAAAAAATGACAATTAGTCAAATGTTGTTGACAATGCTTGGAGGCTTTATTTTACCTTTTGTGATTTTATCCATTTGGGGAAGATTAGTTCTAAAGTGGAAAGCCTTTGGAGGATTTCTAGCTGCATTTATTATTATCGGACCAATTTGGTTACTTAACCATGGTATGGATTATTCTTTTATTACACAATCTGGAGATGTTTTTATTGACATGGGGCTAGCAACTGGTATTGGTGTTTATATTCACGGATTATTATCAGGTGGAAAAATCTATCAGTCGTGGGTTAATGTTATAGCTGCATTTGTAGGAGGCTCTTTAGCGGGGCTTGTGCTAAATATTATTTTTTGATAAAAAATAATTTTCTTGCATATATTTATTATTCTGTAAATCATTAGTTTTGTTTACTACTAGATACAATGATATTTAAAAGGAGTTTAATGATGACTTTTCCGAAAAATTTTCTTTGGGGTGGCGCTTTAGCTGCTCACCAATTTGAAGGCGGTGTTCTTGAAACCTCTAAAGGTTTAAGCGTAGCTGATGTCATGACAGCTGGTGCTCATGGTATACCACGTGTTATCACAAATGGGGTGATCGAAGGTAATTATTATCCTAATCATATTGGAATTGATTTTTATCATTGTTACAAGGAAGATATTGCACTTTTTGCAGCAATGGGCTTTAAATGCTTTAGAACAAGTATTGCTTGGTCTCGGATTTTTCCAACGGGATTTGAAACAGAACCTGAAGAAGAAGGATTACAGTTTTACGATGAGGTCTTTGATGAATTGTTGAAATACGGTATTGAACCAGTAATCACATTATCACATTTTGAAATGCCTTATGAATTGGCGAAGACAAACGGCGGTTTTATGAATCGTGAAACAGTTAATCATTTTGTAAAGTTTGCAGAGGTATGTTTTAAACGATATAAGTCAAAAGTAAAGTACTGGATGACCTTTAATGAAATTAATAATCAAATGAATTATGCTAATGATATTTTTGGTTGGACAAATTCAGGAGTTCATTTTGGAGACTATAAGAATCCTGAAGAAGCAATGTATATTTGTGCACACCATACCTTGGTTGCTTCAGCATTGGCTGTAAAAATTGGCAAGGAAATCAATCCAGATTTTCAAATCGGAAATATGATTGCTATGGTACCGACTTATCCTTATTCTTCACGTCCAGAAGATGTACTTCTAGCACATCAAGCGATGCATGATAAATGGTTTTTCTGTGATGTGCAAGTACGTGGACATTATCCTGCTTACGTCCTCAAGATGTTTGAACGCAAAGGATTCAATATTCCTATTACTGAAGAAGATAAGCGAATCTTAGCTGAAGGGACTGTTAATTATATCGGATTCTCATATTATATGACTAACACCGTTGATTCAACTGCTAATCGTGATATTTCTAACGCTGTTGAGGCTTCAAATTCTCATACAGTTACTAATCCTTATATCAAAGAATCTGATTGGGGATGGGCAATTGATCCTGTTGGTCTTCGTTATGCGCTGAATATTTTTTATGAGCGTTATGAAAAGCCACTTTTTATTGTTGAAAATGGTTTTGGTGCTATCGATGTTAAGGAAAAAGATGGTTCAGTTCATGATCAATATCGTATAGATTATTTAAGTAGTCATATTAAGGAGATGGAAAAGGCTATTGATGAGGATGGTGTAGAACTTATAGGTTATACACCTTGGGGATGTATTGATTGTGTTTCATTTACAACAGGAGAAATGAAAAAACGTTATGGCTTTATTTATGTGGATCGAAATAATGACGGTTCAGGAACACTAAAACGTAGCAAAAAAGATTCTTTTGATTGGTATAAAAAAGTTATTTCTTCAAACGGTAAAGTACTTTAGAAAGTTAAGCCATAAGGAGAAAAGTTGACTATTGTCATATGGAGATTAGCAAATACAGATGAATCAATGGCAGACTATCTTATTTTAAAATTAATACCTCTCATGCCAATCAAGTAGTGTTTTAGAATATATTATAAAAAATGATAATTTTTTTATGAATTATCATTTTTTCATATCATAGTATTAGTTTTTCTGATAATAAACAAGGATATTTTCAAGGAGATAGCATATAATGAATGTGGAAGGAGAGTATTATGACAATAAAAGTAATCGCAACAGATATGGATGGAACGTTTTTAACGGATGCTAAAACCTACGATAAAGTACTTTTTGAACATTTATTCGATAAATTTATGACTGATGATATTAAATTTGTCGCGGCAAGTGGCAATCAATATCGTCAAATTATTCAACAGTTTCCTAAGCACAAAGATCAGATGAGTTTTGTTGCTGAGAATGGCGGTCATATTATTGAAAATGGTAGAACGTTGCAAGAGGAGTTTGAGACTGTAGAAGCCGTTTCAGCCCTAGTAAACTATATTGAAAAGTACTACCCTGATACAGTAATTAACTTAGTTGGAAAAGAATTATCATACCTCCCTAAATCTACACCTGAAAAAATAAAAGAGTTGTTAAGCTATTATCTTCCTGTTTTAAAATATGTTGATAATCTTCATCCTATTCCAGATGATCGTTATTTTAAGGTAACTTTATTAGTTCGTGATGACTTAACTGCTAAAATTCAAACAGAAATTAATACAATTTTTGCTGATTATCAGTTAGCTGCAACTTCTAGCGGATTTGGCTGTATTGATGTAATCCCCTCACATGTTCACAAGGGAACGGGGCTTGATTTTCTATTGAATCATTGGGGATATGGACCAGAAAATCTCATGGTATTTGGTGATGGAGGCAATGATATTGAAATGTTAAAATTAGCAAAGTATTCCTTTGCAATGGCAAATGCTCCGCAGGAAATTAAATCTATTGCTCATTATGAGGCGCCATCAAATCAAGAAAATGGTGTACTACAAATTTTATCAAATTATTTTTTAAAAGGTAACAAGTTATGATAAAGTTGATTGCAAGTGATATGGATGGAACATTTTTAAATCCTCAAGGTAGGTACGATAAAGAAAGATTTCAACAACTATTAGATCAACTAACTGAAAAAAATATTCCTTTTGTCGTGGCAAGTGGTAATCGCTTGGAAAGATTAACGACCATATTTTCAGATATATCTGGCAATATAGATTATGTGGCTGAAAATGGAGCGCTAGTCATTGATAAAGGCAGGGTTTTAGAACAAAAAGCTCTATCAGAACATCTTGTAGATGCTGTTATTGATTTTTTTGCAGATAAGCTAAGAACCTATCGTGTTATTTTATCAGGTATCAAGGCATCTTATGTTTTAGAAGGAACGATTTTTGAATCAGATACTTATTCAATTTCTCAAGATGAATTACATCAATTTTTTTCGACTCTCGTTTTTCTAGAAGATTTTGCAAAGCGCCCGAAAGACCAAATCGTTAAAATTACCATGATGATTGACTTAGATGAAATTGATGAGGTTACACTTCGTTTTAATCAAGAATTTCATGGTAACTTACGATCTGTTTCAAGTGGTTTCGGTGCTGTAGATATTATTCAGACAGGAATTCATAAAGCTTGGGGGTTGCAAGTGTTGATGACCAAATATGGTATTAAGTCTGAAGAAATTGCAGTTTTTGGTGATGGTGGAAATGATATTGAAATGCTAACGTTAGCAAAATATTCCTTTGCTGTAGCAAATGCTTCTCAGGAAGTCAAAAATGCAGCGCATTATATTATCCCGTCAAATGCTGAAAATGGTGTACTAACAGCTATTGAAAAAATCATTACGGGAGAAATTGGATGATAGAATTTCAAAAACTTTATCATAAAGCTGATGTGCAGGAGTACCGTCAGTTTATTTTAGTGGATCAACAGAATAAATTACGGGAAAAATATGCAGCCCTTAATAAAAGTGTTTCACATCCTAATATTCTATTTGTCGGTGATTCCATTACGGAATTCTTTCCGGTTCATGAATTACTAACGTCAACTGTGCGATTATATAATCGTGGGATTCATGGTATCACTAGTCAACAGCTTTTGAAGCACCTTGATAGTCAAGTGATTGATTTGAACCCCAATAGAGTGTTTCTTTTGATTGGCGCTAATGATTTAAAAACTCGTAGACCGGAAGAGGTTTATCAAACCATTCAAACAATCATTTTGGAGATTCATAATCAATTACCAGAAACAGATATTGTTTTAATGTCTGTCTTTCCAATAAATGAATCTCCCGAATTTATACGTACTCCAAGTCTTCGTACCAATCATAGCATTTCACAATTGAATGCTTATCTTAGTGAATTGACCAATGATAAGGTATATTGGCTTGATGTTCATGATTTGCTTTGTGATGAGTCTGGTCAATTAAAACGTGATTTGACACTTGATGGACTTCATTTGACAGTAGCGGGTTATCAAGTAGTTGCAGATATCATTAATCTATTCTTAATGTGATAGTATTAATTTATAAGATGATAATGCAAGATTACGCTTTCAAATAACAATATAATATTATTATACTTAATTGAAAGAAGGAAAACGATATATGACAAAAACATTTCCAAAAAACTTCCTTTGGGGAGGGGCTATTGCTGCTAACCAAGCCGAAGGTGCTTATAACGAGGATGGTCGTGGACTTGTTGCGACTGATGTGACAACAGGTGGTAGTGTGGATGCACCACGTTATATGACGTATATTGATAAAGATGGTAAACCTGGTAAAGTCTCAGCAATGGGACATAATGGTAAAATTCCAGAAGGTGCTAAGTATGCTGTACTTGACACTGAACATTACCCTAATCATGTAGCAGTTGATTTCTATCACCGTTATAAAGAAGACATTAAATTGTTTGCTGAAATGGGTTACTCAATTTTTCGTTTGTCTATTTCTTGGGCTCGTATTTTTCCAAACGGTGATGATAAGGAGCCTAATCAAGCTGGGTTAGATTTCTATCGTTCAGTTTTTGAAGAATGTCGTAAGTATAATATTGAACCTTTAGTTTCAATTTGGCATTTTGATACTCCACTTGCCTTGGAAGAAAACTATGGCGGTTGGAAAAATCGAAAACTCATTGATTTTTATGTTCGCTATTGTGAAGTGATTTTCAATGAATACAAAGGTTTAGTTAAATATTGGTTAACCTTCAATGAAATTAATAATACGACAATGTTCCTTGATATGTTTGGGGCAAAGGCAAGCGATGCCGACTACCAAGAAGGTTATCAAGTTCTACATAACCAATTCGTAGCGTCAGCCAAAGCAGTACAACTTGGGCATGCTATCAATCCTGATTTTATGATTGGTAACATGATTTGTGGTATCACATTCTATCCAGGTACTTGTGATCCGGTAGATATTCTAGCTAACGAACATAAATGGGAATCTGGTATTTATTATTGTGGGGATGTTCAAGTAAAAGGAAAATACGGTACTTATGCGAAACGTCTTTGGAAAGAACACAATGTTAACTTAGATATTACAGAAGAAGATCTTGAAGATTTGAAACGCGGCACAGTTGATATGTACACATTCTCATATTATATGTCAAACAATGTGACAACTCACGAAGGTGGTGAACAGGTATCTGGTAACTTCTCGGCAGGTGCTAAAAACCCTTATTTAACTTACTCTGATTGGGGCTGGGCACATGATCCAGTTGGTCTTCAATATTACCTTGAAAAGATTTATGATCGTTATGAAGTTCCATTAATGGTTGTTGAAAACGGTCTTGGTGCCTTTGATACGGTTGAAGAAGATGGGTCAATTCACGATGATTATCGTATTGATTACCACCGTGCTCATATTAATGCCATGGCAGATGCGATTGCTAATGGCGTTAACCTCATTGGTTACACAACTTGGGGGTGTATTGATATTGTTTCAGCAGGTACAGGTGAGATGCGTAAACGATATGGCTTTATCTATGTTGACATGGATGATGAAGGTAAAGGAACTCTTAATCGTACACCGAAAGATAGCTTTTATTGGTACAAGGAAGTTTTAGCTACCAATGGACAAAAAGCTATCGAAGAATCAACTCAAAATAGTTAATCGGTATAAAATATGTGAACTCCTGGAACTTCCGTCTTTTGGCGGAAGTTTTTTTAAAGTTGAAAGAAATAAAAGAATTGTTGTAATGTTTCTTTTATTACTATAAAGTGATAGTAAACTAATGAAATTATAGACAAATTTTATATAGTTGAATTTGGTTAAGTAATAGAAAAGCGCTTTATAAATTTTGTGCAGATGTTGCCCTTTCATTGATTGACTTTAGAGTGAATTCAGTAGTGTTTGAAGCGTTTTCTCTTTTTTGTAATTCATGATATAATGAGTTAATGTTTTAGTGAATGGTGAGGAGTAATAGACTTATGATAAAAATGATCGCAGTTGATATGGATGGAACTTTTTTAGATGAAAATGGGCGATATGACATTGAGCGATTTGAAAAAATACTTGAAGAATTAGAAAAACGTGAGATTTTATTTGTCGTGGCAACTGGTAATCAGATTTCGCGGATGCGTCATATTTTTGGTGAGCAATCAGATAGATTGGCTTACGTTGTCGGCAATGGCAGTCACGTTATTGTGAAAAATGAGACCAAGATTTTAAAAAATCTGAGTGAGAAGCAGTTGGAGCATTTGTTTGCTTACTATGAACATCATTTTGATGACTATCATGTTGTTGTTTCATCGCCAGAGCATTCTTATATGACCAAAGGGGCTTTTTCATGCGATAACTTAGCAGATAAAGCCAGTTTGGATTACTATAATAACAGTTTTCCGAATGTGATTTTACTTGATAATATGTCTGAAATGCCACAAGAAGCCATTAATAAGATAACCATGAAGGTTCCAATGTCAGCAGAAGAAAAGGTAACCAACGATTTTAGGCGTGAATTTCCTGACTTGGTGCCAATGGCAAGCGGTTTTGGAGCGCTTGATGTTGTCCTACCAAATATTGATAAAGCTTGGGGATTAAAGCAAATCATGACACTTTTTGACATTAGCCCAGATGAACTTATGGCATTTGGCGATGGAGATAACGACCTAGCCATGTTATCTTTGGCTTATCATTCTTATGCTATGGAAAATGCGACAGAGCGCGTGAAAGAAACAGCCAGATTTATTGCACCAGCTAATACCAAATCAGGCGTTTTCCAAGTTATCGAAGCGTATTTAAAGGAAAATTAAAGTATTTTAATACCAAAATTCTTGAGATAATTAATCTTAAGAATTTTTTGAACTTATCTTTTGACAAAAAAAGTCTCAAGATATAAAATATAAACCGTAGATAAAAAATATCCAAAGAATGGAGCATGTGATGACAACAATTGTATTATTAGGTGGAAATGGTTATATCGGTCGGAATGTCACTAAAAATTGGCTAAAAAAAGACTTAAGTGCTGAATTTTACGTTTTATCGCGTTCTGGAAAAAATGAATTGAAGGATTCGCGTATTAAAAATATAGCTGTTGACGTCACATCTGTGGGAGCAGTTGAAGCAGTATTGCCAGAAAAAATTGATTATATTATCGATTTTATTGGACGACCAGAAAAAGATGTTGACCTATTTAAAAAAGTTAATAATTTACCTGCTCAAGTTATGCTTAGGGTTGCTGAAAAACATCGTGTGAAAGCAATGGGGTTTATTGGTGGTGTTCTCGGTCCGAAATCGTTTGTAAATGGGAAGAAGCTGATTATTGAATCTTTGGAAAAATCAGATATTCCATTAGCAGTGGTTGAGCCAACGATTGTCTATGGGAATGGACGAGCTGATACTTTAGCCAAAATGGTTCCTATTTTGAAAGTGGTGGGTGTTTTAGTAAAGATGCTAAAACCTGTCCATGTTGACGATGTCGCTAATGAGTTAATAACACAACTAATCAAGAGGTCATAATGAAATTAAATAAAAGCTTTGAGCAAGCCGTTTATGTGCTAACGATGTTAGCTTTACAAGAAAATCATACACCAGTTAAAAGTCGTGTTCTTAGTGATATTTTAGAAGTGTCGGATTCTTATTTGAAAAAAATCCTTGTTAAATTAACAAGAGCAGGTCTCATTCAATCAAATGCTAGTAAAGTTGGTGGGTATCAGTTAGCCCAATCTGTGACAACTATCACACTTAAAGACGTCTTTTTTGCTCTTGATTTACAAGCTAATGTTATCGAATTCAAACATATGGCTCATCACATCTATGATGATACAAGTCACGTCAAGCAAGTTGAAAATAAGGTTCAACAAACATTGGAAAAAGGACTTTTTGCATTCTATCACGAGTTGGATACATTGACAATTGCTGATTTACTCCAAGAAGAAGCCTATGAGAATGGTGCTATTAATTGGAGCAACAGAGTAAAAAATCATCTCAATAAATAGCTATCCTGCAGTTAAACATTCTCTCTTATTTCTGAAAAGCACCGTAGGGTGTTTTTTTCATATCCGACACTTTCTTTAAAAGTTGTTGTGTTAAAAGGCGCTAAAAATTTCTATACTAGGATTATCAAAGGAAAGGAGTTCTTGGATATGTCAATCACAGAAAAAAATGAAAAAATTGCCGAAAAAGTTGTTGCCACTCATAAAATCATTGAAAAAACAGTTGTCGGTGCTTACAAAGCCTCAGAAACTGGCGCTGTCAATGGATTCAATAAAGTTTCAGGCAAATTCATTGAAAAATTCTTTACAAAAGATGGTGAAAGTGTCGAAGAGGCTAAAAAACGTTTAGCAGCATCAGCTGAAAGATCAAAAACACGTTCAAAAGACATTAACGAAAAAGCTAAATCTCATAAATATTAAATCGTTTTGGTAAATAGAAAGGACAAAACATGAAAAAATCAGATTTTATCACACTTATTACCTATACAGTTAGCACTTTAGTCTTGGCTCTTGGGATGTGCATGTTTACACTTCCTGATTGGCACTTGCAAAATATCGGCTTGCCAGTTGCTATCGTTGGTCTCCTGCTCGAAGTGATTTCTTGGGTGATTCAACGTCGCTTGGCTGGCAAAGGAGCCCCAAACGTCAATCCAAAACTAGTTGGAAAAGTAGTCTATTCCGTTGTTGCTGCGCTTGTTTTCGGTGGTGGTTTTGCCTTGATTAGCTCAGGAAATTTTGTTATAGGATTCGTTTTAAGTCTAGTTGGTCTGGTACTACTTATCGGTATTATTCCAGTTGTTGTCGGTTTGAAAAATTAAGAAAATAAATTAGCTGAGACAAGTGCTCAGCTAATTTATTTGTCTTCATTTGGAATACAAGTTTGAATGATTTCTGAAATAAATGAAATATCGTCAGAACAATCATTAGAAATCCAACCTCGGATAACTTGAGTAATACCTGCTAAGAAGAAGCTAGCCATATACGTCATTTTGACCTTATCTGTAACACCATGCGCATAATAAGACGGTTTAAAAATGTGGTTAACTAACCGATCAAAGCGTTCTTTATGATGAAAATCATGTTCGTGTTCGAGATAAATTTTATAAATGCGTTGATGATTCTTCACAAAAGTTAAATAGGGAATTAGATAGGCATCGTCTATAAAACGCGTCTCATCTGTCATGTTAAAATCATCTTGATATTCTTCGAATTCAGCAATAAAAAGAGAAGTCAAGTAATCATAAGCATCTTCCAATAGTTCGTACTGATTGCTGTAGTAGCTATAGAAAGTGGAACGATTTACAGCGGCTTGCCGGCAAATTTTGCTAACAGTGATATGATCAAATGTCTCATTATCCAATAACAAAATAAGAGTTTGTTGAAGTTTGAGTTTTGCTGCTTGATGTCCAGCCATACACGCCTCCTTATCCTATCTTATTTTATCATAATAAAACCTAAGCTTGCTGTAGCTTAGGATAATTTTTATTTCTTGGCAAAATAACGTTTTGTTTCATGGATAATGACAGGTGAGAGTGCCAGGAGGGCAATCAAGTTTGGTAAAGCCATAAGCCCATTAACGATATCAGCGATAACCCAAATCAATTCTAATTTGAGGAAACCTCCGAGGGCAACCATGACAACGAAGATGCTACGGTAAAGTTTGATGCGTTTTGTTCCGAAAAGGAATTCAAAACAACGTTCGCCGTAATAAGACCAACCAAGAATTGTGGTAAAGGCGAATAAAACAAGACAAAAAGTAAGAGCAAGCGCTCCATATATACCAAAAACTGATGAAAAAGCAGCTTGTGTCAGTGGAGCTCCTTCAAGACCAGAGGCAGTCCATTTTCCGGTAACAATGACAGAAAGTCCAGTTAAAGTACAAATGATGATTGTATCAATAAAAGTTCCTGTCATTGAGATTAGCCCTTGTTCAACTGGTTCTTCTGTTTTAGCAGCAGCAGCGGCTATAGGTGCTGATCCTAATCCAGATTCATTAGAGAAGACACCACGAGCAATCCCTTTTTGAATTGCCTCTTTAACAACTGAACCCGTAAACCCACCAATAGCTGCTGTACCAGTAAAAGCTCCAGAAAAAATTTCACTGAATGCAGGTATAATCTGATTAGCGTGACCAAAAATAACAGCGAGTGTGGCAATAATATAAATAATAGCCATGAAAGGTACGACTTTTTCAGCTACTTTAGAAATAGATTGAATACCACCAAAAATGATGATAGCAACAAGAACGGCAATGACAACACTTACGATTTGTGGTGCCAAACCAAAAGAATTTTCAAGTGATGATGTAATTGAGTTTACTTGTGAGAATGTCCCAATACCAAAGTAAGCAACCAAAACTCCAGCAACTGCAAAGAAAGCAGCTAAAGGTTTCCAACGTTTACCCATACCATTGATGATGTAATACATTGGACCACCAGAAATTTCACCATTATCATCTTTAGTACGGTATTTAATAGCAAGAAGCCCTTCAGAATATTTTGTAGCCATTCCAAAAAAAGCAGCTACCCACATCCAAAAGAGAGCTCCAGGTCCACCAGCTTTAATCGCTGTAGCTACCCCAACGATATTTCCTGTTCCGATAGTGGCTGCAAGTGCGGTAGCGAGTGCAGCAAAGCTTGAGATATCTCCTTGTCCTTTATCATCAGTAAAGATTAATTTAAAAGCTTTAGGTAGTTTGATGATTTGGAGAAGCCCAAGACGAACAGTTAAGTAAACACCAGTCCCAACGAGTAAGATTAAAAGCGGTGCTCCCCAGACAATATCATCAAGTGAAGTAAAAAAGTCTAACATAAAAAGAAATAGTCTCCCCATTTTAAATATAGCGCCAAAGATGCCAATAGAAATAGAAAAAGAGTTATCTAAAAAAGATAACTCCTGAAAAGTGATAAGAAGACTTAGCAAGCCTAATGCTCGCCTGTGAATCTATTCTTATCTTCTGTCCTTTTGCCTGAGAGTTTGGGTTGACAAAGTCAACCTTGCCCCTTCGGCGCCTAATCTAGATAACCCAATTAGCATCAGTAGGTAATACAAAGTCCTTAAAAACACTACTGACTCTAGTGGAAATTCTAGCTGTCATCAAAGCATTTGATAACAAGGTCTCTCCAGAAGTCCGTCCGTCACCCAGTCCTGTCTATGACACCTGAGAGCGTAACTCCTTCGGCGAAAGGCAAGCTTTCTTCTCCTGAATGACATCATTCGGTTTGCTATTAATTTGTTTACTATATTAAAGCAAAATCCGAACTTTGTCAATAGTATTTTTTGTAATGTTTGGGAAAAGTGCTATTTTATGCAATAATAAAGGAATAATTTGCAACAAATATTAATAATCTTGTCAATGTCATCTGACGTGATATTGACATAATTAACAATAAAATCCTTGTCAGACTATGTATTTTGGCAACGATAATAGCGCGATAATGGTGTCATCTACAATCATGTTTTTTAGCCAATTGGCAAACTGTTTGTTCAGATAGCTCACTTTGAATATGCAAGATGAAATGCAAGTCTGATTCTTGTCCTTTACTGGGAGAAAGAATGACCAGCTTATTTTGACAATTATTGAGGATTTGGCAGACTAATTTTGACCAAGTGGCAACGGGAAGTATTTCAGACTTATTTCTTAAAAATTTGCCAAACAAAGTGAAACCAGCCAACACTATTTTCCAAAAAATGGTACAATAGATAAGCATTATTTTATATGACTAATTAATCTAGAGAGGAATAAAACTCGGATAATTTGCTTATTTAGCGAAATAGTGACATCCGTGGTATTTTACGATGAATCCTTTACTAAATGGTATGAATGACAAGCAGGCAGAGGCTGTTAAGACAACGGACGGTCCGCTTTTAATCATGGCGGGAGCTGGTTCTGGTAAGACACGTGTTTTAACGCATCGTATTGCTTACTTAATTGATGAAAAATTTGTAAATCCTTGGAATATCCTTGCGATTACCTTTACGAATAAAGCGGCGCGTGAAATGCGTGAACGTGCTATGGCGTTAAATCCTGCGACGGCTGATACGTTGATTGCAACTTTCCATAGCATGTGTGTGCGAATTTTGCGTCGTGATGCTGACCACATTGGCTATAATCGCAATTTTACGATTGTTGACCCAGGTGAGCAGCGCACGCTCATGAAACGTATTTTAAAAAATCTGAATCTCGACCCTAAGAAATGGAATGAACGTGCGATTCTTGGGACGATTTCAAATGCCAAAAATGATTTGCTTGATGAGGTAGCTTATGAAAATCAAGCAAGTGACATGTACACGCAAATTGTTGCCAAATGTTATAAGGCTTATCAAGAAGAATTGCGCCGCAGCGAAGCAATGGATTTTGATGACCTTATCATGTTAACGCTTCGTTTGTTTGACCAAAATCCTGATGTTTTGGCTTATTACCAACAACGCTACCAATACATTCATGTAGATGAGTATCAAGATACTAACCATGCGCAATATCAATTGGTGAAACTTTTGGCGTCTCGTTTTAAGAATATCTGCGTTGTTGGTGATGCTGACCAATCCATTTATGGTTGGCGTGGTGCAGATATGCAAAATATCCTTGATTTTGAAAAGGATTATCCAGAAGCAAAAGTTGTTCTATTGGAAGAAAATTATCGTTCAACCAAGAAAATCTTGCAAGCAGCAAACGCGGTGATTAATAACAATCGCAATCGTCGTCCAAAAAAATTGTGGACGCAAAATGCTGACGGTGAGCAGATTGTCTATTACCGTGCGCGTGATGAACGTGAAGAAGCAGTCTTTGTCGCTTCTACGATTGACAATATTGTCCGCGAAGAAGGCAAGAACTTCAAAGATTTTGCAGTTCTATACCGTACCAATGCGCAATCACGTACCATTGAAGAAGCTTTGTTAAAATCAAACATTCCTTATACAATGGTTGGTGGAACAAAATTTTACAGCCGTAAGGAAATTCGTGATGTGATTTCATACCTCAATGTGATTGCAAATACTGCGGATAATATCAGTTATGAACGTATCGTCAACGAACCAAAACGTGGCGTTGGTCCTGGTACCCTTGAAAAAATTCGTGATTTTGCCAATATGCAAAACATGAGTTTGTTAGATGCATCTGCTAATATCATGCTTTCTGGCGTAAAAGGAAAAGCAGCACAAGCGGTTTGGGATTTGGCGAATCTGCTCATGAAATTTCGTGATGACTTAGACCAGATGACTGTTACAGAATTGGTCGAAGCTGTTCTTGACAAAACTGGTTACCTTGATGCCCTTCGTGTGCAAAATACCCTTGAAAGCCAAGCGCGTATTGAAAATATCGAAGAATTCTTGACTGTAACTAAGAATTTTGATGATAATCAAGAAGATGCCCCAGAAGATGAATCTGGTATTGACAAACTAAGTCGTTTCTTAAATGATTTGGCTTTGATTGCTGATACCGATGACGGTGATGCGGAAACTGCAGAAGTGACCTTGATGACTTTGCACGCTGCCAAGGGGTTGGAATTTCCAATTGTTTTCTTGATTGGTATGGAAGAAGGCGTCTTTCCACTTTCTCGTGCCGCCGAGGACCAAGATGAATTAGAAGAAGAACGCCGTTTGGCTTACGTTGGGATTACACGTGCAGAGCAATTGCTTTTTGTAACCAATGCTAACACACGTACTTTGTTTGGTAAGACAAGCTATAACCGTCCGTCACGTTTTATTCGTGAAATTGATGACGAATTATTGCAATACCAAGGTTTAGCGCGTCCAGCTAATTCATCATTTGGTGTTCGATATAGCAATAGTAGTGATGAGCAATTGACTTTCGGACAAGGCATGAGCTTACAGCAAGCTCTTCAAGCACGTAAAGCAAAAGTTCAACCAACATCAAGTCGTGGAGCGCAGCCATTTTCAAAAGCTGGCAAAGCTGTTCCAGTTGGTCAATCAGCTAGCGCTTCAAAAGAAGCGGTCGATTGGCAAATTGGTGACATTGCTCACCATAAAAAATGGGGTGATGGTACCGTTCTAGCCGTTACAGGAAGTGGAAAAACACAAGAACTTAAAATCAATTTCCCAGAAATTGGGCTTAAAAAACTACTAGCCAGCGTCGCACCGATTGAGAAGAAATAAACAAGTATAAATCAAAAGGAATCTGAGACAAAACTCAGGTTTCTTTTTAGCAAGATTTTTAATCAGTATTAATTGTTTTGCTCGGTGTTGAGAATCTAAAGATAATGACTGTTACAATAAGAAATGTAAGCCAAGTGAATGTGATGTTCCACGAAGATAAGCTGCTAAATAAAACGGTTCCGACAGGAAGTGACAAGGTGAATAAAAAAGACAAGAAATTATTCGTCTGTGCTAAGGTATTAGCAGGAAGTTTGCTTAGTAATAGAGAATTAATTTTAGGATTAACTTTTCCCACCAGATAACTCGCGAATGCTAGTAGCAGCACACCGAAAATTAACGGTAGGTGAATGAGGTTAGACAGACCAACGAGAAAGAAAATAACGGCATTAATTTTTAGCAACTCCCTAACTGATTTCTTAGAAAAGTAATCGTGTGGCGTTAAGCTTCCTATCAGAATACCTCCAACTAAGATAAACTCAATAAGAAGTAGCGCTTGGCTGTAAGAAAGGTGACCGATTTTGGAAGTCAGTAGCCAAATATTATAAATGGCATTAAGTGAGCCACCAAGCATATTTAAGCAAAGAATTGACAGAAGCAGCCGACTAAAATCTGCTGTACTAGCTTCATTGAAAATCAGCATCACATTATGGTATAAAGCTGAAAATTGCTCTTTTAATGACTGTTTTTTGTCATTGGGCAAGACATCATAATTGGCGTTATCTTTGATGAGTAATACCACTAGTGCTGATAGTAAAAATGATAGCGCATTAATGAGTGCGACAAGTGAAAAATTCTGCTGAGAAACCGTTAACAACCAGATGCCTAAGGCTTGTCCAGAAAAACTGCAGATGTAAGAGATGAATTGTGTAAAGGAATAGGCTTCGATTAAATCTTCTTGGCGAACGTATTTCTGAATAATGGGCATCCGCAGACCATTTGAAAAGTCACTTAGCATATCACTAAGAATGTTAAACAGACAAATAAAAGAAAAAGCAAGCAGACTAGGCTCAGTGATTATGAAAGCTAAGAGTGTAAAAATAATTGCTTGAATGAAACCTGTGATAACAATCCATTTCTTTTTAGCTTGAGTTTGGTCAGCTTTTATTCCAATCCAAATGGTAAAGAGTGTCGGAACGACCATTGTCACATTAGCAATACTCAACATAATTTTCGAATGAAAAACGGTAGCAGCATAGACGACAAAAACAATATTGTACAAGGAGGAGCCGATAGTATTTAGAAAACGAGAAACGGTCAAAAGGTGGTAAATTTTATTTTTAAAAAATAATCTCATGATTTTGTCTCCTTAATTGATTTTGAAACATTATAATATGATTATCTTTTAAGGTAATAAAATGTTGAATATATTCAAATAGATTTGATTATAGTAAAGATGAATAGTTCTTAAATTTAACCATTAACAGCTAAGACAAATATAAAAAAACAGTCTAGTGGACTGTTTTTTCACGAGCCTGAAAACGGGAAAGCGAGTTAGGTCCAGAGGACTGTTTTTTTTGTACTTATAAATGAATCAAATCTCTATTTGTGAACGTTGAGCATGAAAATAAAATTTTTCTCAAAATAAGCACTTTGAATATATTCCAAAAATATACCTAATCGTCATTGCCTTTAATGGCGTCTTGCATGCCAGAAGTGTAATAGTCAGCAGCTGAATGACATTCTAAAATCCGTAAAACGTGGATAGCCTCTTCCATTTGCTTCTTACCAGCTTGCTGCTGCCCTTGTTTGTAGCTAAATAACCCCTTTGCCCATAGATAAACAATACGATAATAAGCTTCGCTTTCTTGGTAAAAATGCTTTTGAATTTGTTTGTCGAAGTAATTAGCATTGATAAAATCATTTTCATCAATACATAGCAGAAACCCATTGAGCAACATGTTATGAATGATTTTTCGATTTTCTTTGATTTCTCCTAAAAAATCAGTCTTTCGAAGGCATTCTCTAGCGTACATGGTAAACAAATCAGGAGTTAATAAGGTAGAGCAAATAGAAAGTAATGTCAGCTCATAATTGCCCCAAATTTCAGTATCAAAAAGGTAATTATAAAGAAAAGTTTCCTCTTTTGCTGTCAGTTCAACACTCTCATCAAAGGCTTTCAAATGTGCTTTAACGATTAGCGCATATATCATTCCTGTCTCTTGATCTTGCTGTTTTTTAAGTTCACTTTCATACAATTTTTGTAAACCAGCACTATCAAATTTTTCCTCACAAGCATAGATTTTCTCTTGTAATTCTACTAAGTCGCTTTTTAAAAATCCTCTAGTCAGATAAAGAAATTCATTGATTTCAATGTGAGTATTTTCAAGTGCTATAAATAATTTTTGAGCAGAAAGGTCATTCTTTCCGCTTTCAAATTTTGAGAGCATTGAAGGAGAGAATTGCCCACCAGAGGCTTTAGCTAGTGAGATATGTCTAGCTTCTCTTAATTCTTTGAAGGTCTGACCTAAATATTTCATATTTTACCCCATTTTAAAAGTTCTTTTGTACAAATTATACCCTTTTTTTATCAATTGACAACTTGCTGGGCAGATTTTCCTTTATCTAAAATTTTCTGAAAATTGTTGTGCTTTCAAGGTGAATGTGTTATAGTTAATTTTGTAATTAAATAAAGACATTTGGGGTGCGTAAAAGCTGAGATTATACCCATTGAACCTGATGCAGTTAGAACTGACGAAGGGAAATGTGTGAGTAACAACGTTTTTTTGTTGTGCTAAAAATCGATAGAAAAAATACTTTAGTATTGCAATACCAAAGGGATTATTCTGCAGTTTTTCAAGATAAAAATGACTCCATTTGAAGTTTTCAAGTGGTGTTTTTTATGCTTGTTTTAACTGAGTTTTTGGCTGCCTATTTGTCAGTAAAGGAAGACAAATGACATTTAATCGTGTTCATCGTTTAACGGTTTTAGCCATTATGGTTGCTTTAGATGTCCTGTTGACACCACTTTTTCGGGTTGAGGGAATGGCATTTATGTCTAGCGTCGTCAATATCATTGCAGGAACATTTATGACACCGTTGTATGCAGCTACTATGGCATTGATTGTTGCGGTGATTCGTATTTTGACACAAGCAGGAGTAGCAAGTGTGGCACCGTTAGCCATCTTAGGTACGGTTCCTGGGGCGGTTTTAGCTGCTTATTTTTACCGCTTAACCAAGAAATCAATCATGTCGTGGGTGGGGGAGTTTCTCGGCACTGGTATTATTGGCTCGATTCTCTCTGCACCCGTTATGAACTGGTATTGGACAATAACAGCTAATGGTGATAATGAGCTCTTGGCAAAAGCTTCCGCAGCACAATCTTTATTTCTTTTTATGCCAAGATTTATTTGTGCCACGCTTATCGGTGGTGCGCTTGGATTGAGTGTTGTTCATGGATTGAGATACTCTGCTTATTTTGTTAATTTAGAACATTTATATTTAAAGCCAAGTAAAAAATTAGGAGAAAAATAATGACCAGTAAAGCTAAGATGTTTGATGGTTATGCTAATGCATATGACCAATGGTTTATGAAAAATGAAAATGTTTTTGCCAGTGAATTAAAGTTATTGCACCGTATGCTTGAACCGTTGGAAAAGAAAATGATACTTTCGATTGGTTGTGGTAGTGGGCTTTTTGAATCTGCCTTGAAAAGAGAATATGGTATTCATGTCCAATATGGTGTTGCACCGTCAACGGATATGGCAAAAATCGCCCGCAAAAGAGGAATGACTGTTTTTATCGGTGATGCTGAGACAAGCGAATTAGCGGAAAATAGCTATGATGTGATTTATCTAAATGGTTGTTCAAGTTATATCAAAAATTTGTCAGCAGCTTATCAGAATTGTCACCGTGCTTTGAAAAAAGGTAGGCATTTGATTTTACTTGATGTTCCTGTTGAAAGTGCGTATGGCATTTTGTACAAATTTGCGGCGCATGTTGGGTCATATGAGAAAGAATTATTTGAACAAATCGCACCAACTTTCCCTTATCCAATCGAACTTGTCAGCTCTGCCATTTTCCATTCACCACTTGAGAAAGAAAATATCTTGCGTGAGGATCTAGGAATGACAAATATCCGTTATTTCCAAACATTGACAGCGCAGCCGATTTACACAAATGATTTTGTGGAAGAACCAATTGAAGGGTATGACAAGGGTGGTTATGTGGCACTTGTCGCTGAAAAATAAATAATGAAAACGATAATCTTTTTTGACCTTGATGGAGTGATTTTTGATTCCTATGGATTGTGGGATAAGGCTGTTGAGGACTTTTTGAGTACGGTGAATTTGACTTATACCACAGAAATGAAGCAGAAGTTGTGGCAATTAAATATGCTAGAGGCAGAACATTATTTGAGAGAACTTTTTGGCAAGCAAGGGCGAGCTTATCAACCAGAAATTTTAAAAGCGATTTTGCTTCAATTATACGAAACGGTCGATATTATGGAAAATGCGAAGTGCGTTTTAGCAGATTTGGTTAGGCGTGGTTGCAAGCTTTATGCAGTGACTTCTAATTATTATGATTTGGCTGAAATTGGCTTGAAATCACAGCAGTTGTTGCCGTATTTTACGACCTTATATTCGTGTTTAAGTATGGGATATGCTGATAAAGAGCAGGCGTTTTTTCAGGAAATTCTCGAACAAGAGCGCCTGAATGCTAATCAGATTATTTATGTTGAGGATAGTCTTGCAAATCTCAAAAAAGCTAGAAAACTTGGTGTGACAGGGATTTATCTAGCAAATTCTGATAACCCGCAAGCTGGTCAAAATGACACATTTGTAACGATTGATTCACTAGATGAATTGACAAAAATAGTAAAGGAAATAAACAATGATTGTAAATGAATTAAAAAAACGTAGTGAGATTTTTATTGAGAAAATTGTAGAATATGACTTTATTCAAGGCATGATTACGGAAAAACTACCAGCTGAGGCAATTTGTCATTATCTGAAAGCTGATTCTGTGTATTTGGATAAATTTGCTGATATTTATGCGCAGCTTTTTGCAAAAATTACAGACAAAGCTAGTAAAGAATTTTTCTTAGGGCAAATTGATTTTATTTTTAAACATGAGGTGGGAGCACATCATTTTTTGGCTCAAGTAGTGGGACGAGATTATGAGGAAATTATTGCCGATAGAGCTTGGTATCCTAGTGCTGACCATTATATCAAACACATGTATTATCAGCTAAATCGTGATAATCTTGTCTATATTTTGGCTGCCATGCTGCCCTGCCCATGGATTTATCAGCAGGTTGCCAAACGAGTGCTAGCAAGTGGCAAGATTTCTGATGATAATCCGTTTAAAAATTGGCTTGATTTTTACGGTCAAGAGGGTGTGGTAGATGCTTGTTTGACGGTTTATTTTGATTTAGTAGCGAAATACAGTGAACGCTTGTCCGCAGATGAACAAAAAGAAGTGATTCGTGTGTTCTTGGAAAGTTGTCAGCATGAACGTCAATTCTTTCAAATGGCAGTTGAGCAGGAAGAATGGCCAGAGGAGGTAAGAAATGTCTAAATTACAAGTAGCGTTAACGATTGCAGGAACTGACCCTAGTGGTGGTGCAGGAATTATGGCAGATTTGAAAAGTTTTCAAGCGCGTGGGGTCTATGGTATGGCTGTTGTTACCAGCGTTGTGGCACAAAATACCCAAGGTGTGCAAGCCATTTGTAACCTTGACCAGTCGATACTTGATGCTCAGTTAAAAAGTGTGTTTTCCGATATTCCTCCACATGCTATTAAAACAGGTATGTTAGCCGAAGTTGAAACCATTGAACGTGTCAGTCAGTATTTGAATACTATTGATTGTCCTTACGTTCTAGACCCCGTTATGATGGCGACGAGTGGTGACCGTCTGATTAGTTTAGAAGCTGTGCAGGCGCTCAAAGAAAAATTGCTGCCGCTTGCTACCATTATCACGCCAAATCTACCAGAAGCAGAGGTGCTTTACGGACAAGAATTAAAAGATGAAGCAGCGATTTTACAAGCAGGAAAAGCTATTCAAGCTGACTATGGCGTGAAAAACGTCGTTATCAAGGGTGGTCATTTAGAAAATGAAGCCAAAGACTTTCTTTTCCTAGAAAATGGTCAAGTCGTGACATTTTCATCTGAACGTATCCCTACCAAACACACACACGGAACGGGTTGTACCTATGCTGCGGTCATTACTGCTGAATTAGCCAAAGGACAGTCAGTAGAAAAAGCTGTGACAACTGCTAAACATTTCATTACAGAAGCTATCAAGACGGCGCCAGAATTGGGACACGGCAACGGACCAGTTAATCATGTGATCTACAAAGGAGATTAGATGACTTATTTAGATGATTTGAGACAAAACCACCCTTTGACAATCTGTTTAACCAATCAAGTAGTCAAAAATTTCACGGCTAATGGGCTGTTATCGTTAGGTGCTTCCCCTGCCATGAGTGAGTACCAGGCAGATTTGGAAGATTTTTTGCCGCAGGCTAATGGTCTGTTGGTTAATATCGGCACGCTTAATGACAGAAGCTGGCAATTGTACAAGGAGGCTTTGGATATTGCAGAAAAACATGATATTCCTACGGTTTTAGACCCTGTGGCTGCTGGCGCTGGTAAATTTCGTCAACAAGTAGCACTTGACTTGATTGAACACCACCGAATGTCACTTTTGCGAGGAAATGCTGGAGAAATTGCTGCGCTAATTGGTGAAAGAGTGGCTAGTAAGGGGGTTGATTCTGCACAAGTTGATGACGTTGGAAAACTTGCTTTGCGAGCCAATCAGATTTTGCAACTCCCTATCGTTATTACTGGAGAAACGGACGCCATTGCTGTTAATGAGAAAGTTTTATTATTACACAATGGTAGTTCACTTATGCCATTAGTGACTGGAACAGGTTGTCTTTTAGGTGCAGTGTTAGCAGCATTTATCGGGCTGGCTAAAGAAAAGGATTTATTAGCTTGTTTGGAAGAAGCATTATCAGCTTATAATATCGCAGGTGAATTGGCGGAGAAGAAGCTTAGCGAACCATTGCCAGGAAGTTTTCAAATTGCATTTTTAGATGCTCTCCATCAGGTGACAAACACGGACATAGAGCGATTGAAAAAAGTTGAGGTCTATCATGGATAAAGAAATCTTACAAGTTTATTTTATTTGTGGCACAGCAAATTGTCCTGAAGGAAAATTTTTAGAGATTTTGGAAGCTGCTTTTAAATCAGGGGTGACGTGTTTTCAATTTCGTGAAAAAGGTGCTAATGCTCTAAAAGGTGACGAAAAAGTGGTCTTAGCTAGAAAAGTTAAGGAACTTTGTCGTAAATATCAGATACCTTTGATTATCAATGATGATGTGGATTTAGCGCTAGAACTTGATGCGGACGGCATTCACTTAGGGCAAGATGATTTGCCGATTACCAAAGCGCGCCAGCTTTTTCCAAATAAAATCATCGGCTTGTCTGTCGGCTCGACCATAGAATACCAACAATCGGCTGTTGGATTGGTTGATTATATTGGCGTAGGACCGATTTTTCCAACCTCATCTAAAAATGATGCAGGTGAGGTGATTGGCTTAAAAGGTTTAAATGACGTTAGAGATTATGATAAAGAAATTCCAATCGTGGCGATAGGTGGTATTACTTTTGGCGATGTGGCAGCCATAAAACAATCTGGTGCAGACGGTGTGGCGGTCATATCCGCCATTGCACAGTCCAAACAAGTAGAAGTTGATACCCAGAGGCTTAGTAGTTGCTTTGACTAAAATTTATAGTTTAAAATTATACCCAGTCTTTTTAATAAATATTAGTCAAAATTAATAAAAGAGTCTAAAAGGTATGTATATTTTAAAAATTTTAGATTGGAGTTTCCCATGACACGAAAATATAATTTTGAAAAGTTACAATTACACGCTGGTCAAGCTGTTGCCAATGCTGGCGGAAAGCGCCAGCAAGAATATTATGTGTTAGAACAAGGCATATATCAAGTTGAGGTCTTGGCTAACTTGGATAAGTTACTACCAACGGGTGCTCTCATTTCAATTGCTTATCCGAATTGGACAGAAGCGACAGGTTCACCAGTCCGAGCAATTGCCTATGTTTTTGAAAATGATGTTACTGACTAAACTTGCGTTTTGAAATCATGTGATACGCACCAAGCTGATTAAATTCAACGGCAAGTTTAGAGAGAATTACAGGTCTTACAATTTCCAAACAAATCGTTCGTTAAAAATAGTAAAATTGGTTACAATAGGGAAAACAATGAATTGTGGGTTGACCTTTGGCAAGATAGTATTTTCTATTTATTGAGCCATGGCAAACTGCTCCTTTTCTAATGGAGGATTTACTTATGACAACATTTCTTGGAAAGCCTGTAACTTTAGTCGGGCAACAATTGCAAATTGGGGAAACAGCGCCAGATTTCACCCTAACGACAACTGATTTGGCACAAAAAAGCTTATCAGATTTTGCTGGTAAGAAGAAAGTTATCAGCGTTATTCCGTCAATTGATACAGGAATCTGTTCGACACAAACTCGGACATTTAACAAAGAATTATCAGATATGGAAGATACCGTTGTTATCACTGTTTCAGCCGATTTGCCATTTGCGCAAGCACGTTGGTGTGGCGTAGAAGGCTTGGAGCGCGCAGTAATGATGTCCGACTACTATGACAATACATTCGGAAAAACCTATGGGCTTTTGATGAAAGAATGGCATCTGTTAGCGCGTGCCGTATTGATTTTAGATGAGGATAATAAGCTTGTTTACGCTGAATACCTTGAAAACGTCAATTCCGAACCAAACTATCAAGCCGCCATTGAGGCCGTAAAAGCATTATAAATGTCAAAAACTCACTTAAATAACTAAGTGAGTTTTTATGTTTTTAAATCATTTTGTCTAATGCAGCAACTTTAAGAATAATATCTGTGATTTCATCGGTACTTTCTTTTCCTCCATTTGCAATCCAAAATGAAATGATACTTTCGATACTAGATAAATATACTTCTAGAGCATATTGGTAAGGAATGTCATAGTAAGTAGTAATTGCATCTTTGAAATCAGGGACAGTTAAAAGAAATTCATAGACGAAATCTTTAAGTGTCTTAGGAAAGTTAACATAAGATGATTTTGAGATAGCAGATATGAATTCAAAGTTTTGTTTAGCATAAGTTAAAGTTTGACGGAGAACAGATCGAGTATCTGTGTAAATCGTTTCGTCGTTCAAAATGTTAAATAAATCATCCAATGTATCATGTTTGAGTTGACACATCATATCATATTTGTCAACGTAGTGAAGATAGAAAGTACCGCGGTTTATTCCTGCCGTTCGTGTTAAATCAGATACGGTAATTTCCTCGAAATTCTTTTCTAAAAGTAATTTTGCCAATGCTTGTTTGAGGTAATTTTCAGTTTCAGTATGACGTTTTTTCATAATGTGTAAAATCCTTTTATTAATTTCTTAAATGAACAGAATGTCTATTTTTGTCCTTGTTTAATCTCTGTGCAAATTATATAATAAACTTCGAATTTAATCAACATGTTGTTTAAATAAGAATTTGAAGAGGTGATTTTATGGCTTACATTGAAATGAAGCATTCTTATAAACGTTATCAAACTGGTGATACAGAGATTATTGCTAATAATGATATTAATTTTGCGATTGAAAAAGGTGAATTGGTTATTATTTTAGGGTCGTCTGGTGCTGGAAAATCAACTGTCCTTAATATCTTGGGCGGCATGGACAATAACGACGAGGGACAAGTGATTATTGATGGTGTTGATATTGCTAATTACAGTCAAAAGGAGTTGACAACCTATCGTCGAAATGATGTTGGTTTTGTTTTTCAATTTTACAATTTAGTTCCAAATTTAACCGCCAAAGAAAATGTTGAATTGGCTTCGGAAATCGTTGCAGATGCTAGAGATGCTGAGCAAACCTTGATTGATGTCGGACTAGGAAAACGTCTGAATAATTTCCCTGCGCAGTTGTCTGGTGGTGAACAACAACGTGTTTCCATTGCACGTGCAGTCGCTAAAAATCCTAAATTATTGCTGTGTGATGAACCGACTGGAGCGCTCGATTATCAAACAGGAAAGCAAGTGTTGAAGATTTTACAAGATATGTCTCGTCAAAAAGGCTCAACGGTTATTATCGTGACACACAATTCTGCCCTTGCGCCAATTGCTGACCGTGTCATCCATATGCACGATGCCAAGGTGAGCAGTATTGAGCTAAATGAACACCCACAAGATATTGAAACGTTAGAATATTGAGGTGGAGAAGATGGCGAAAAAGACTTATTGGAAAGATATCCGAAAATCATTTGGCAGTTCAAAGGGACGTTTTTTATCCATTATGCTTTTGATGATGTTGGGTGCGTTTGCTTTCGTTGGTTTGAAAGTAACTGGACCTGACATGCAGGCAACTGCTAGCCAATATTTGAAAAAACATAATACAATGGACTTGTCTGTCATTGCAAGTTACGGCTTTAGTGATGAAGACAAAGAAGAACTAGATAGTATTAAAAATGCCGATGTTGAATATGGTTATCTGACAGATGTTACCGTTAAGAATACCGATGATGCTATTCGTGTATTTTCAAAAAGCACAAGCATTTCTACCTACGAACTTGTATCAGGAAGGTTTCCAAAATCATCTGATGAAATTGCGCTTGCTTCAACGATGAAAGATGATTATAAAGTCGGCAATACGATTAGCTTTACGCAATCAGATGAGGATGGAATTTTAAAAAATACTACCTATAAAGTCGTTGGTTTTGTGAATTCATCTGAAATTTTGTCAAAGACAAGCTTGGGTTCTTCGACGGCTGGTGACGGTTCTTTGTCAAATTATGCTGTCGTTACAGAATCGGCTTTTGACACAGATACTTACACGATTGCTCGCATTCGTTACGACAATTTAAAAACGTTAAATCCATTTTCAGAAAGTTACAAGCAAAAAGTTGCAGATAAGCAAGATGAATTAGATGATTTACTCTCTGATAATGCTGAGCAACGTTTGGCAAGTCTAAAATCAGATGCACAAGTAGAAGTAGATGCTAATCAGGAAAAGGTTGATAGCGCTAAAGCGCAATTGGCTGCGCAGGAGTCGGCTCTTGCTAGTTTGTCTGCTGAACAACAAGCTGCCTCACAAAGTTCAATTGACCAAGCACAAGCTGAAATTACAGAGAGCGAAAGCGAAATTCAAGAAGCGCAAGCTAAAATTGATGCCATGACAGAGCCGACTTATACGTCATACACACGCTCGACATTCCCAGGGGGAGAAGGTTATCAGACTTATGAATCTAGTACGTCAAGTATTAGCAGCATTGGGAATATCTTTCCTGTCGTGCTTTATGTCGTCGCTGCATTGGTGACATTTACCACAATGACCCGTTTTGTTGATGAAGAACGTACCAATTCTGGAATTCTCAAGGCGCTTGGTTACAGGAATTCTGACGTTATTAAGAAATTTGTTATTTATGGTTTCGTTGCCAGCATGATTGGAACTGTTCTTGGAATAGTTGCTGGGCACTATTTGTTATCACGCATTATCGCACAGATTGTAACCAGTGATACGACACTTGGTGAGACTCATCTTTATTTCTATTGGAACTACACAGCGATTGCCCTAGTCTTAGCCTTGATTAGTGCGGTTTTACCTGCCTTTCTCATTGCCAAAAATGAACTAAGTGAAAAACCAGCACAGCTGTTGCTACCTAAGCCACCTGTCAAAGGTTCTAAAATTTTCTTGGAACGTATTGGAGTTATCTGGCGTCGTTTATCATTCACGCATAAAGTTACTGCGCGCAATATCTTCCGTTACAAGCAACGAATGTTGATGACGATTTTTGGGGTTGCTGGGTCAGTCGCTCTGCTTTTTGCAGGACTTGGTATTCGCTCATCCTTAGGAAATGTTATCGAAAATCAGTTCACTAATTTAATGCCGTATGACATGATTGTCGTTAAAAACGATGATAACAGCAGTAGTGAAAATCAAGAAGTCAAAGATTTCATGGATTCAAATAAAGTATCGCAATACCAAAGTATCTATTTTATGACTTTATCAGAAACGATTTCAGGTTTAAGCGATAAACAGACCGTATCAATTATGGTCAGCAGCGGTGATGATTTTGGTGATTTTATTCATTTGAAAGATGCTTCGAGTGGCGATAGTCTGACCTTATCTGATGATGGTATTATCATATCAGAAAAATTAGCTTCGCTTTATCATGTGGAGGCTGGCGACAGCTTTACATTGAAAGACAGTGATGGTAAAAAGCATACCGTGAAAGTCGCTGCAGTAGCTGAAATGAATGTCGGGCATTATCTCTTTATGTCACAGAAAGTTTATCAAAAGATTTTCGGAGAAACACCTGATGATAATGCTTACTTGGTAACGTTGAAAAATGATTCTAGCAGTAATATTGAAAAGCTCTCAACGAAATTACTTGCCATGTCTGGTGTTTCAGCTGTTAGCCAAAATTCATCGCTAGTTAAAACGGTTAAATCTGTCGTTGCCTCTTTAAACGGTGCCATGACAATCTTAATCGTGGTCTCTATCTTGCTTGCCGTGGTTATTCTCTATAATTTGACGAATATCAATGTTGCAGAGCGGATTCGTGAACTTTCAACTATTAAGGTTCTTGGTTTCTATGACAAAGAAGTGACAATGTACATTTATCGTGAAACAATCAGCCTATCCTTAATTGGTATCATTGTCGGCTTAATTGGCGGGAAATACCTTCACCAAGTGATTATGGGAATGATTGGTTCGGATAATATTATGTTTGGCACAGCTGTTGGTTGGGATGTTTACGCTATACCAATTGCTGTTATTGTCATCATTCTATTAGCATTAGGTTGGCTCGTTAACCATATCCTAAAAACAGTTGATATGCTAGAAGCGTTGAAATCAGTAGATTAGTACTAAACAGGCTTTTGCCTGTTTTTTCTTTGTAAAATTTGTGAATAATTTATTAATTCTAAAGCGTTTTTATGGTATAATGACGAACATATGGTTAAAAATCATATGATGATGAGCTGAGGACTTTTTAAGATTGGGCGACAAACGTCAGATAAATAGTCCTCCTAATTTCTTAATGTCCGAGTGGCTCTGTTTATCAGAAAGGAGCTGTTATGGCTGAGAATCAACAAAAGCGTATATCGCGCGAACGGCGGAAGAGGTTGCTTCGTCGCTTGAAGTCAGAAGTCGGTCCGCATAAACGCGATCTTTATATCGCGGCAGTCTTGTCGTGGATACAATTCTTAATGCGTATTCTCTCATTTTTCCTGATTGCGAAAAGTGTAGAGCACTTATATAAAGGTGAGGAAATCTCACTCATTACTCTTATTTGCCAGCTATTGATACTAAGCGCTATCGGTTTTGCCGTATCCTTGCTAGCTAAAAATTATCAAGGAACAGCTTCACAATATGCTCGTAATCATTTAAAAGGAGCTTTTTTTGAAGCGTTTCAAAATCATGGCGGTGAATTTGACGACAAGGACTTTTCTGTTGCTGATATCATGAATGTGGCATCGCAAGGGATTGACACCTTAGACACTTATTTCAACCACTACTTAACAATTTCGTTAAGAGCTTACTTTAACTGTGCAACGGTTCTATTATTAGTTGCGTTTATCTATCCTATTGGAGGCCTGATTTTTCTAGTCAGCCTACCGTTTATTCCTGTGTCTATTATTTTGATGCAAAAGCGTTCTAAAAAGATTATGAACCATTATTGGGCGACTTATATGGACGTTGGTAATCTTTTTATGGATGATTTAAAGGGAATGAATACTCTTTACACCTATGATGTTGACGAACGCTATGCAAAGACATTTGTTGAAAAAGCGGAAGAATTTCGTCGATCAACCATGGAATTGTTGAAATTTCAATTGCAATCTGTTGGTTATATGGACGGTGTCATGTACATTGGTGTCGGGGTTTCAGGATTTGCAGCAGCCGTTTCACTATCACACAGTCATCTTTCATTGTTTAGTTTGATTTTCTTCGTTCTCATTGCAACCGAATTTTTTGCACCAATTCGTGAAATGGGCTATGGTATGCACTTGGTAATGATGAATACTAAAATGGCTGACCGCATTTACACTTTTTTAGATAGCGCAGCGGTAGATGATTCTCAAGAGAACAAAGCATCGCTACCAACTGATATTAAAGAAATTCGTTTTGATAATGTCAGCTTTTCGTATGACAATACTAAGATTTTATCGAACTTGTCATTTACAATTCCTAAAGGGAAAATTTTTGCTGTCGCTGGTGAAAGTGGTCGTGGGAAGACGACTATTGCGAAACTTCTTCAAAAGCAATTATCGGTGTCAGAAGGAAAGATTTTCTTTGGTCAGCAAGATTTAGTGGATGTTAATTTAGATGCTGTCAAAGAAAGTGTGATGTACGTATCACCAGAATCATATCTATTTAATGGAACAATCTATGAGAATCTTGCTCTAGCGACAGATATGTCTCAGGCGCAGTTGCTGACTTGGTTGAATCAACGTCACCTCATGACTTTCTTACAAGACTTACCAGAAGGATTGCAAACTGTAGTCGGAGAGAATGGAAATCTTTTGTCACCAGGTCAACGTCAACAAATTATTTGTGCTCGTGCTCTCCTTGCTAAACGCCCTATCTATATTTTTGATGAAATGACATCAAGTATTGATAGTGAAAACGAGCAATTGCTTTATGACTACATTAAATTAACTGCTCAGAATGCCATTGTTTTGGTTATCTCACATAAAATGAAGCAAGTTTTACAAGCAGAGCAAGTTCTTTTTATTGATAGCAAGCGCACCATTTCACTTGGGCGACCAGAAGCATTATTAACAACTAATGCGGAATTTAAAAAACTCGTGTCAACTCAAGAAGAATTGGAGGCGATTTTACATGGCTAGTAAAGAATTATCAACAAAAACACTTGTTAAACGTCTTGCAAATTTGGTTGAAGGCTTATGGCTACAATATGTTTTAGCAGTTGGCGGAGCTGTTTTGGGATTTTTGATGACCATTCTTATTCCAAGTTTAGTCATTCGGCTAGCTTGGCAAGCTTTAGAAGGTCAGGCACCGCACTTTTCTTTTGTGGTTATCTTGTTTGCCTTGGGGCTCATGCGGGGTATTTTACGCTACATTGAGCACTTTTTTGGGCATTATGTCGCCTTTAAAACACTTTACGATTTTAGATGCATGGTTTTTGCAAAACTACGTCGTTTAGCACCAACAAAATTGGATCAACAAGATAGCGGAAACATGCTAAAAATGATTGGTGAAGATATTGAAGCCATGGAAGTTTTCTTTGCTCACACCCTTCCACCAGTAATGACAGCCAGTCTAGTAACGATTATTTTAGCGGTTTATTACTGGTCAGTTTCACCTGTGATTGCTGTGATTAGTTTATTGGTTTATGCGATTTTAGCGATTTTCCTACCACGAGCACAAGCACGACAGTTACAACCATTATTGCAGAAGCAGTCACAAACACGCAAAGCTTATATGTCTCATTTTTCGGATAGTTTGCATGGCATGAAAGAATTGCTGCAGTTTGGGCAAATTAAATCAGACTTGGAACACTTAAATAAAGAAAGCGAATCGGTTAATGCGCGTGAAAAAGAGGTGGCACAAGCACAGCACCTGCAAGCAAGTCTATCATTTCTAGTAATTGGATTAGCTATCATGCTAGTAGCAGTTTTGGCTATCTCACAAGCAAACCAAGGACAAATTTCTCTTGTTTCTGCAACAACAATTATTGTTGTCTTTTCAACATCATTTGCGCCATATTTGGAATTGAGTCGCCTGCCACTTGGCTTTAAACGGGCGATGACAGCAGCTCGTCAAGTTTTTGAACTATTAGATGAGAAAGAATTTGATAAATCAGGTCAAACCTTTGATGAAACAATAGATAGTATTGTCTTGGAAGATGTTTCGTTTGCGTATGAGAATCGTAATCAAAGCATTTTTAATCACCTGTCAGTTGCCTTTGAAAATCATAAAATCATTGGTTTAGTTGGACAATCTGGTTCTGGTAAATCCACTCTGATGAAGCTTGTCATGAGATGGTATGATAATACTAAAGGACAAATTTTAGTGAATCATAAGCCACTTTCAACTCTGGCAGCACGTGATATTCAAAATCGTATTGCCTATATTCCACAAATTCCTCAAGTATTCAGCCAAAGTATTCGTGAGAATTTGACGCTTGGCAATCCAGATATTACAGATGACATGATTTTAGAAACGGCAGCAAAATGTCGCATTAAAGACAAGATTTTGTCAACTAAGGATGGGTTAGATACGCTCTTAAACAGCGAGCAAACGCTATTTTCAGCAGGTGAATTACAACGTTTAGAGTTGACACGAGCTTTACTAAAAGATGCTGATTGTTACATTTTTGATGAACCAACAAGTAACCTCGATTCACTTAACGAGGCAGCATTTTTACAAGTTGTTCGTGAACATTGTAAAGGTTATGTTTTCCTTATTTCTCATCGTTTGAGTACAGTAGCAGCTAGCGATGTTATTTACAAAGTTGAAAATGAAAACTTGACCCAGATATAACATATGAATGTGTGTTGGTATTTTAATACTAGATTTAAAAATTCTATCTTAAAACGAGACAGCTTATATAGATTGGAGTTATTTTGAAAACTAAAGATATTATTACAACAGGAATTTATACAGCACTTTATTTTGTTTTTCTATGTTTAGGAACATTATTATCTGTTTTCTTAGCGTATAGTGCAAATATGAAATATGCGCCAGCTTTCATTGCTTTATTGGCAGGAACAGTTTACATGCTCTTAATTGCTAAAACAAAGAAATTTGGTTGTTTAATACTAATGTCAGCTGTTATTTCCGTTTTCTTCTTTATGTCAGGACATTTCGCTTTTTCATTTCTTCCAAATTTAATTAGCGGTATTTTAGCGGATATCATTGCAAAATTTGGTAAATATAAAAATAAACTTTACAATTTGATTTCTTATATTGTCTTTTCATTCGGAAACTTAGGTCCTGTCATTATGATGTGGGTTGTTCGAGACACTTATATTGAACATTTGGTTGCGATTGGAAAAGACACGAGTTACATCAATGAAGTAATGGTTAATTCTGATTTTTCAAACGTTGCTTGGCTTTCTTTAACTATCATTATCGGTGGTTTACTTGGCGGTTTATTTGGACAATATATGCTGAAAAAACACTTTAATAAAGCTGGTATGGTAGAGTAATGAATGCAGTTACTATTGATGTTCGTACTAAAATAATCTTACTTTTTTTTACCAATATTTTACTGTTGCTTCATATTTCTGATGGCTATGAATGCCTTTTAATGATTGGCTTAGGGCTATTGTTTTTTCTGGAAGGTGACCGAAAAAGAGCGCTATATTATGTTATTTCGTTCTTAGCATTGATTATTTTAGAAGATTATTTATTATCGCCAGAGTATGTGACGTCTTATATTGCTTTGTTTCTAGTTGGTGGACGTAGATTTTTACCTTGTTTTATGATTGGTGGTAGTATTTTAAAAGGTTCGGTGCATGAATTTATCGTCGCTATGCGTACATGGCATATGCCAGAAGGGCTTTTAATTGCTATTGCCGTCATGATGCGCTTTTTACCAACGATAAAAGAGCATTACCGAATGATTTATGATAGCCTAAAAATCAGAGGAATTTTTACGAGTCGTTGGATGATTATTCGTCATCCACTGATGTTTTTTGAATATATTTTAGTGCCTTTGCTGATGAATGCTACTCGTATCGCACAAGATTTGACAATCGCTAGTATGACAAAAGGTGTTGCTAGTCAAAAAAGAAAAACGTCCTACATGACTTATCGATTTGGCTTAGTGGATTATGCTGCCTATGGCTTTATGGTTATTTTCGTATTAGCTCTCATAACGGGGGTGACATTGTGATGATTTCCGTTAAAAATCTTAAATTCACTTATTTGAATAGTAAGAAATTAAGTCTGAAAATCGATTCTCTCCAAGTTGCTAAGGGGGAATGTTTGGTGCTCTGTGGAAAAAGCGGTAGTGGTAAGACAACCTTTGCAAGATTATTGAATGGTTTAGTACCCGAATACTATCAAGGTAAATTAGAAGGAGACATTCAAGTTGTTGGCATGCAACCAGGGCAAAATTCTGTCGAAGAAATGTCGCAAAAAATCGCCTCTGTATTTCAAAATCCTGCCACACAGTTTTTCCACCGCAAAGTTGAACACGAGCTAGTTTTTCCTTGTGAAAACCAAGGGATTGCTCAAGCTGACATCCAAAGCCGTCTAAAGCAAATAACCGACTTATTTAATCTTGAACAGTTGTTGAATTATGATTTACTAAACGCTTCAGGTGGGGAGCAGCAGCGTGTTGCCATTGCGACAGCTAACATGCAAAATCCTCAACTTTTGATACTAGATGAGCCTAGTGCCAATTTAGACCAAACAAGCGTTGAAAGGTTAAAATCACATCTTAAAGCTTTAAAAGCACTCGGAGTGACGATTGTGATAGCTGAGCACCGTCTAGATTTCTTAAAAGATTTAGGTGATACCTATCTGTACTTTGAAAATGGTGAGGTGACTCATACTTGGTCACGTAAGGAGTGGCTAGCCCTAAGCGAAGATAACCGACATCAGCTTGGTTTACGCAGTGGCGAAAACCTTTCTTTTGCTAGTCAAACATTACCAGAAGTGCCTGCTCAAAATGACCTTCGGGTACACGAGCTTACGCTGACAGCAGGGAAAAAATCTTTGGGGGCTATAAGTCATTTAGCTTTTCCAGTTGGGAAAATAATAGCTATTCTTGGGCAAAATGGTCTTGGAAAATCGAGTTTTGCAAAGCTTCTTTCTGGTTTAAATAAATCAAATGGCATTATTTCTCTTGCGGGACGTCCCCTTTCAGAAAAAGAACGTCTTAAAGAGACAGCTTACGTTATGCAAGAAATCTCCCTTCAACTCTTTTCAGATAGTGTTAAAAAAGAGTTGCTTCTTGGTAATCAGCAGAAAAAGGATTATCAAAAAATTGCTGATAATTTAGGTTTGCAAGACTTGTTACAACGCCATCCGCTATCTTTATCAGGCGGTGAACAACAACGTGTTCTTATTGGAAATGCTTTGCTATCGGATAAGAAAATTTTTATCTTTGATGAGCCAACAAGCGGTCTTGATTACGAGCATATGTTAGCTGTTGGGAAACTTTTGCAAGAGTTAAAAGCAGCAGGAAAAATCGTTCTTGTTATCACACACGATAAAGAATTAGTCACGACTGTTTGTGACTATCAACTAGATTTTGCAAAATATATTTCGAATGAATAAGATAGTGGCAAATAAAGTCACTAATAGAGGCTTGGGGTCAATGGTTTTGTAGAAAAAGATTCCTCTGCAAATTTTGGTTTCTTGTTGTTAATCTAATTAAAAACGGTCTAGGGATAGACCGTTTTACTTGTCAAAAAATAGTTTTAGTATTATAATACTAAAATATAAAGGAGATAGCTATGAACGGACTTGTTGAAAATTACAAATCAAATAAGATTGCTAAGATTCCTTTAAAGGAGATTACAGAACATTTTAAAGGTAAGGCAGTTTCAAAATTAGGAGATGGTGGCAATATTTCTGTAATTAATTTAAGCGACATGGACGACACGGGGATTGACTATGTTCATTTAAAGAAAATTGATTGTGATGAAAAAAGTGTCTCACGTTATCTGTTGCAAGAAGGAGATGTGTTAATCGCTTCTAAAGGTACAGTGAAAAAAATTGCTGTTTTTGCTGAACAAGACGAACCAGTAATTGCTTCGGCTAACATTACTGTTTTACGTCCTACCAGCGATATTTCAGGTGGTTATATCAGACTGTTTTTGGCATCTGATTTAGGACAAGCACTACTGGATGAGACAAATACTGGTAAGAATGTGATGAATTTAAATACTCAAAAAATTATCAGTATTGAAATACCAAAGATTCCTGTTATTCGCCAAGCTTACTTAATTCAAGGATACGAACAAGGTTTGAAAGACTATAAACGTAAACTAGCCAGAGCAAAACAAGAATGGCAACGTATTCGTAGCGAGGTTGAAAAAAACTTATTTTAATATAGGTATAAGTAAAAGAAGCTAATCGAGCTTCTTTTTTGCTATAATGGTGATATTAGAAAATTCAAGTGAGGAATTTATGAATAATATTAAATGCCCGCATTGCGGAACTGTTTTTACAATCAATGAGACAGAGTATAGTCAGCTTTTAGCACAAGTCCGTAGCAATGAATTTGACAAAGAAATCCACGACCGTCTTGAAAAAGAAAAGGCTTTGCTAGAAGAAAAATCAAAAAACGATTTGCAGACCCAAGCTAGCGCGAAAGATAAAGAAATCAGCGAGCTAACCACGCAGCTAGAACAGCTAAAACAGACACTAGCCTTAGAAAACCAACGCCTTCTAAGTCAAAAAGAGCAAGAAATCGCTGAGTTGAAAGTACAATTGGAAAACTTAACTTCCGTAAAAGACCTTGAATTGACACAAGCGTTGACCGAAAAAGATAAGGAATTGTCAGATTTATCCGCTCAAATCGAGCAGTTAAAACAATCTTTTACCTTAGAAAATCAGCAAGCTCTTAGTAAAAAAGAAACAGAAATCACAGAACTTAAAGCACAATTAGAAAATTTATCTTCCGTAAAAGAGCTAGAACTAAGTCAAGCGTTATCTAAGAAAGATAAGGAATTGGTTGAGGTTCAAAATCAACTGGAACGTTTATCACTTGAAAACAAAAACAGTCTAGTTGAAGCCGTTGCGGCTGTTGAAAAAGAACGTGATGATGCCAAATCAAAATTAGCTCTTCAAGAAAAAGAAGCAGAATTATCCTTAGCTTCTGTCAAGAGTGACTATGAAGCGCAACTAAAAGCGGCTAACGAGCAGGTGGAATTTTACAAAAATTTCAAAGCGCAACAATCTACAAAAGCTATCGGAGAAAGTTTAGAAGTCTATGCTGAAACGGAGTTTAATAAGGTTCGGGCTTACGCTTTTCCAAATGCCACTTTCGGTAAAGACAATGAAGTATCAAGTCGTGGTTCAAAAGGGGATTTCATTTATCGTGAAACGGACGAAAATGGTATTGAAATACTATCCATCATGTTTGAGATGAAAAATGAAGCTGATGAAACAAAAGCGAAGCACAAAAATAGAGATTTCTATAAAGAATTAGACAAAGACCGTCGCGAGAAAAATTGTGAGTATGCCGTTTTAGTAACCATGCTAGAAGCAGACAATGATTACTTTAATACTGGTATTGTTGACGTTAGTCATGAGTATGAAAAAATGTACGTTGTCCGTCCGCAACTATTCATTCAGTTGATTGGTATTTTGCGAAATGCTGCGCTCAACTCACTCAAATACAAGCAAGAGTTAGCTTTGGTACGTGAACAAAATATTGATATCACACACTTTGAAGATGACCTTGAAACCTTCAAAAACGCTTTTGCTAAGAACTATACTTCAGCAAGTAATAACTTCAAAAAAGCCATTGATGAAATTGATAAATCAATCCGCCGCATGGAAGAAGTTAAGCGTTTCTTGACAACTAGTGAAAATCAGCTCCGCCTTGCTAACAATAAATTAGACGATGTTTCCGTCAAAAAATTAACACGAAAAAATCCAACCATGCGTGCCAAATTTGAAGCATTAAAAGAAGAATAGGATCTTTCAATGTGGTGTTGTTTCTTTTCCTGAAATGTGTGAGGACTGAAAATGATTATTAGACCTGCTCAACTATTAGATATTGAAAAGTTATCCCCTCTTTATGCTGAACTTGGCTATCCTGTCAAGGAAGCTGAATTGGTTAGACGATTAAAAACAGTTCTTTCTCATCCTGATTACCATCTTTTAGTCGCGGTTGATGACAATGAAATCATTGGGATGATTGGTTATGCTAAAATGTTATTTTTTGAAAATGAAGGTGCCTACTATCGTATTCTTATTCTGGCAGTATTACAAAACTATCGCCGTAAGGGTGTTGCGACAGCCTTGATAGATACTGTCAAAAATTGTGCACTATCTGAAAATATTCACGCTTTAGCGCTAAATAGTGGGGATACTTTAGAACGACAAATAGCTCATCGTTTTTATGAAAATTATGGTTTCAAGCAAGCTAGTCGTGGCTATTCTCTCTATCTAAAATAATGTTAATTTGTCAGTAGATTCAAAATTATTGTCACTTTTCTGATGTGTTATAATAAAGCTATCAAATATTGAGGTAATTATTATGAACAATATTATAGATTTATCAAAACCAGTCGCTGAGACGATTAAGGAACACCCAGAAGTGAAGGAGATTTTGGTAGATTTGGGGTTTAAGCCATTGTCAAAACCTGCCATGCTAAACACAGTTGGGAAAGTAACGTCTCTAAAAGCTGGTGCAAAGTTAGCTAATATTTCACTTGAAAAAGTTCAACGAACACTTGAATTAAATGGTTATGAGGTGATTGGAGGCAGTTATGACTGAAAATCGTATTGAAATACTAAAAGATATTCTGTTACGTTTGCATCATGGTACTGATGCTAAGTCTGTTCAAGAGGATTTTGACCAGCATTTTACAGGTGTGTCAGCCTTGGAAATCTCAATGATGGAACATGAGCTAATGGGAACTGATACTGGCATTACTTTTGAGGATGTCATGAGCTTGTGCAATGTCCATGCTAATCTTTTTAAAGGTGCTATCTCAGATGTTGATGTGCCAGATGCGGAGCAAGAAGGGCATCCAGTCTATGTTTTTAAACAAGAAAATCTTGCTTTGCGTGCTGCCATGTTACGCATTCGTCGTATTATCGAAAATTATGAAAAAGCTGAAAACGAGGAATTTCATCCAGATTTGATTCGTGGATTGAAGCATCAGATGAGTCTTTTAGGGCAATTCCAGAATCATTATAATCGTAAAGAAAACCTCTTTTTCCCAGTGATGGAACGATATGGGCATGATGCACCGCCAAAAGTCATGTGGAGTGTTGATGATAACATTAGAGCACTTTTTGAAAAAGCGCAAACTGCTGTGGAGCAGTTACCTGACCTAACAATCGAGGAAATTTCTTCAGCCTTTGAAGCATTCGCAAAAGAATTCGAGGAAATGATTTTCAAGGAAGAAGCTATTCTCTTAATGATTTTACTAGAAACGTTAACTCAAGACGATTGGCTTGCGATTGCCGAAGAAAGTGATGCTTATGGTTATGCGATTATTAAACCAACAACTAAATGGCAGCCTCATCGTGAAAATTTTGAGGATACAAAACAAGACCTTGCGCATTCAACAAACCAAACAGAAGATAGTCAAGAAAATTCAACAACTGATAATCAATTGATCAAAGTCATTGATACGCCAGAATGGCAGTTCACTATTAGCTTTACACCTAAAAAGGAAAGTCAAAGTTTTGACCGTACGAGTCAACAATCATTTGGTAACGGTTACCTATCCGTTGAGCAAGCTAATCTTATTCTCAATCATTTACCATTAGAAATCACTTTCGTCAATAAAGATGATATTTTCCAATATTACAACGATAGTAAAGCACCAGATGAAATGATTTTTAAACGGACACCAAGTCAGATTGGACGCCATGTTGAGCTTTGTCATCCACCAAAAGTTTTAGATAAAGTCAAGAAAATTTTTACGCTTTTGCGCTCTGGTGAACGAGATAAAGTTGTGATGTGGTTCAAGTCAGAAAAACTCGGTAAATTTGTTCATGTCACCTACGCTGCTGTTCGTGATGAAAATGGTGAATTTCAAGGCGTCTTAGAATACGTTCAAGAAATTCAAGATTTCTTTGAGTTAGGTAGCGATAACAATCGCAACATTTAAACAGAATAGATAAGAATATAGCTAAAACTCTCATAATGGTGTTTTAGCTTGTCTTTTGTTAGTAAAAAAAGTTATAATAAAGGTTATGATTAACGGAATTATTAATTTAAAAAAAGAAGCAGGAATGACGAGTCACGACGCAGTCTTTAAGCTTCGAAAAATATTGCATGAAAAGAAAATTGGTCACGGAGGAACGCTAGACCCTGACGTTGTTGGAGTTCTGCCAATTGCTGTCGGTAAAGCAACACGTGTGATTGAATACATGACAGAAGCTGGCAAGATTTATCGTGGGCAGATTTGTCTAGGGTATTCGACAACAACGGAAGATGCTAGTGGTGAACGTCTTGAGACAACGCCAGTTAGTGATGTAGCAGTAGAAGAAGTTGACTTGGCTTTGAGAAGTTTTATCGGCGAAATCACTCAAATTCCTCCTATGTACTCAGCAGTTAAAGTCAATGGCAAACGATTATATGAATATGCTCGCGCTGGTCAAACAGTTGAGCGACCTGAACGCCATGTGACAATCTATGATTTCAAACGCACTAGCCCGTTAGAATTTAAAGATGATTGTTGTTATTTTGATTTTGAAGTGGCTTGTAGTAAAGGAACTTACATTCGTACGTTGTCAGTTGATTTAGGAAAAAAACTTGGCTACGCTAGTCATATGTCGTATTTGGAACGCGAAGCTTCAGCTGGTTTACGACTAGAAAACGCCTTAACTTTGGCAGAAATCGCTGACAAGGTAGCTTTGGAAGAATTTTCATTTCTTCTTCCTGTCGAATACGGCGTTATGGATTTACCACGTGTTGATTTGACCGAAGACCAAAAAATAGAGATTTCTTTTGGACGAAAAATTGCTTTAGATAGAAAAGATGGACAACTTGCGGGATTTTATGAGGATAAGTTGGTGGCAATTCTTGAGCCGAGAGATGACCTTTACAAACCGCATAAAGTATTTATCTGATTTAGAATGGAAAAAATGGAAATTCAACGAATAAAAGATTACAAAGACATAACAAATGCCAAAGATAGTGTGTTAGTATTAGGATACTTTGATGGGCTTCATCGAGGACACAAGGCATTATTTGATAAAGCAAAAGAGATTGCTAAACGTGATAATTTAGCACTAACTGTCCTAACGTTTAATGAGTCTCCACGTCTTGCTCTATCACATTTTACGCCTGATTTATTGCTTAGTTTAACCTCGCCTGAAAAGCGCTATGAGAAGTTTGCGGAATATGGTGTTGATTATCTGTATTTGATTGATTTTACGTCAACTTTTTCAAAACTCTCTGCAAAAAACTTTTTAGAAAACTACATCAAACAGTTGCGTGCCAAGATAATTGTTGTCGGATTTGATTATAAATTCGGACACGACCGTAAAGATGCTACTGATTTAGCGCAACAATTCAACGGTGACGTTGTCGTTGTGCCAGAAGTTCAAGATAATGGTGAAAAAATTAGTTCAACACGGATTCGTCAGTTGATTTTTGATGGCAATATTAAAGAAGTTAATCGTTTATTAGGTTACAATTTTAGTACGCGTGGTATTGTCGTACATGGTGATGCGCGTGGGCGAACTATTGGTTTTCCAACGGCTAACCTAGCGCCGATTGATAACGTTTTTCTACCTGGAGACGGCGTTTATGTTTCCGATGTTATTGTCAACGGAAAATCTTATCGTGCCATGACAAGTGTTGGCAAAAATATCACCTTTGGTGGTACTGAATTACGTCTGGAAGCCAATATTTTTGATTTCAAAGATGAGATTTATGGTGAGACAGTTGAAATAATCTGGTTAGATAAAATCCGTGATATGGTAAAATTTGCAGGCGCTGATGAATTGATTGAACAATTGAAATCTGATAAGGAAGTTGCTGCAAATTGGAAAAAAGATAGCCAAGTTCCTTAAAATTTTGTATAATAAAAGCAACAGTATGGGAGAGGTGGGTATATGATTACTTTATTTTTGTCACCAAGTTGTACGAGCTGCCGAAAAGCTCGCGCTTGGTTAAACGAACACGACGTGAAATTTCAAGAGCATAATATTATCACCAGTCCTCTCAGTCGTGAAGAATTAATGTCGATTTTGGCATTTACCGAGAATGGAACAGAAGATATTATTTCAACACGTTCTAAAGTTTTCCAAAAATTAGATGTTGATGTTGATGAATTATCTGTTTCAAACTTGATTGATTTGATTTCAAAAAATCCAGGATTATTGCGTCGTCCGATTATTTTAGATAACAAGCGAATGCAAATCGGATTTAACGAAGACGAGATTCGTGCCTTTCTGCCACGAGACTATCGTAAACAAGAATTGCGTCAAGCAACCATAAAAGCAGAAATTGAAGGATAGAAAGGAATAACTCAAACTAGTTTCTGATGGCCTTGCTAGACTAGTGCACTGCAAAGTTGTCAGAAAGCAAAAAGTGAGATTGCTTTTTGTTAGTTTAATAACTTGATGATTCAAGTTATTTGAGAGTTTTTGGTATCTTAAGATGAAAAATTACAGCTATCCTCTTGATTTGTCTTGGAGCACTGAAGAAATTGCCTCAGTGCTTCATTTTTTGAATCAAGTTGAAGCCGCTTATGAAACAAAGGTTTCTGTAAAAGATATCTTGGACAGCTATGCTATTTTTAAAACCATTGTGAAGAGTAAGGCGCAAGAAAAGCAAATTGATCGTGAATTTGAAAGAAACAGTGGTTATTCAACTTATCAAGCTGTAAAAGCCGCAAAAGCTAAGGAGAAAGGATATATTTCTCTTGGAAAATAAGTTTACATTTGCTAAAGCTTTAATTCATGCTGCGGGGGATTTTATCAAAAATAATATGGTTCAGGATCTGCAGATTGAAGAAAAAACGCGTTTTGATGATTTGGTGACAAATCTCGATAAGGCAACTCAGGAATTATTAATTACTAAGATTAAGCAAGCTTATCCTAATGACAATATTATGGCCGAAGAAAATAATATTCATCACCCTATTTCAGACGGCAATGTTTGGGTATTAGATCCGATTGACGGTACGGTTAATTTTGTTGTTCAAGGGGCTAATTTTGCGGTAATGATTGCTTATTACGAAAATGGCAAAGGGCAGTTTGGTTTGATTTATGATGTTGCTAACGACATCTTGTATAGCGGTGGTGGACAATTTGACGTTTATGCCAACGACAAACGACTTACACCTTACCAAGATGTGGCGCTTAAACGAACTTTAATTGGCTGCAATGCTAGTATGTTTTCATGCAATTATTGTGGGATTCGTGACCTTGTTGACCAGACGCTAGGTGTTCGTGTTTATGGCGGAGCTGGTCTTAGTATGGCGTATGTTATGACAGGGCAATTGTTAGCTTATTTCTCATATATTCAACCATGGGATTATGCTGCGGCAAAAATCATGGGAGAGAAATTAGGCTATGTTTTGTTAACGCTTGACGGAAAAGAGCCAGATTTTGCAACGCGCCAGAAAGTGATGTTTGTTCCTAAGCAGAAACTATCAACGATTCAAACTTATTTGGATTAATACAGAAAGGATTGTCAATGACTGACGGAAAATGCCGCGCATGGTACGAAGGTGACCATATTTTAGAAGAATACCATGATAACGAATGGTGTAAGGTGGCACATGACGACCAGTTTCAATTTGAAATGCTTTGCCTAGAAGGGGCAAGTGTTGGCTTGTCATGGAAAACAATCATGCACAAACGTGAAAACTATCGCCGTGCTTTTCATGATTTCGACATTGACACCTGCGCTAAAATGTCAGATGACGAATTGGAACAATTATTGTCAAATTCGGGCTTGATTCGCAACCGAAATAAGATTTTTAGTGTTCGAAAGAACGCTCAAATTGTGCAAGAGATTCAAAAAGAATTCGGCTCTTTTGATGCCTATCTTTGGAGTTTTATAGACGGCAAGCAGATTGATAATAAGTGGAAAACGCCAGAAGATGTGCCGACGGTGTCTGATTTATCAGAGAGACTAAGTAGAGACATGAAAAAACGTGGCATTGGATTTGTCGGACCCGTTATTACCTACTCATTCCTCCAAGCTGTTGGTATTGTTAATGACCATCTCGTTAATTGTGATTATCGATAGTATAACCTAGTGAAATCACTAGGTTTTTTTGGTACTTTTTGCTACAATGAAATAAATTCACAGAAATGATTTTGATGAGATAAATAATTATTAATTTTATAAAGGAGACTTTTTATGATAGATTGGCTGATGACACAAAACGTTGTTTTGTTAGCCTTGTTAGCAGGATTATTTACATGGGGATGTACCATTCTTGGTTCTGCTGGTGTTTTTTTCTTTACAAAAGTTAGTCGTAAATTGCTTGATGTGATGATGGGGTTTGCTGCTGGAGTTATGATTGCTGCTTCTTTTTGGTCCTTGTTAGCGCCAGCTATTGATTACGCACAAGCAGACTATGGTAAACTTGCTTGGTTACCAACAGCGATTGGTTTTCTGTTGGGTGGTTTTAGTTTACGCTTAATTGACGCCCTTGTTCCACATTTGCACTTGGGAAAAGATGTTTCAGAGGCAGAAGGGATTCAACCGAAGAAAAAATTGTCTAAAACAGCGTTGCTCTTTTTAGCCATTACGATTCATAATTTTCCAGAAGGTTTAGCTGTAGGTGTTACTTTTGGAGCGTTAGCATTTGGCAATATGACGAATGCTGCTCTTATCGGAGCAATTGGACTTGCGATTGGTATTGGGTTACAAAATATTCCTGAGGGGGCGGCGCTTTCCATTCCAATTCGTGCTGACGGTAGTTCACGTTGGCATGCTTTCTTTATGGGAGCAATGTCTGCGATTGTAGAACCTATCGGTGCTGTTTTAGGAGCAGCTCTTGTTATTGTCATGCTACAAATCATCCCATATGCTCTTGCCTTTGCGGCTGGTGCTATGATTTTTGTTGTTGTCGAAGAACTTATTCCAGAGTCGCAAAACAACGGTAATACCGATATTGCCACACTTGGACTTATGATTGGTTTTGTCATTATGATGGTGATGGACGTTGCCTTGGGATAATGTAGTCGTGGAACGCTAAGTTTATTTTGATTACCCCTAGCGGACATTCGCTAGGGGCTTACTGATTTTTTGTATATTATTTGGAAATGTTTTCAAAATGTAATAAAATAAAGAAAAAGACTAGAAAAGGATATTTTATGGCAATTACAGTTAATTTGTATTACAAAGGTACTAATGGCAACGCTAAAAAATTCATGGAAGAAATGGAAAAATCAGGCACGGCAGCAGCAATTCGAGCTGAAAAAGGAAATTTGAGATATGATTATTTCTTTCCAGCAAATGATCTTGAAACGGTTTTGTTAATTGACAGTTGGGAAAATCAGGAAGCCATTGATGTGCATCATGCTTCACCGATGATGACCACTCTAGCTGAACTTCGAGAAAAATACGACTTACACATGACCGTAGAACGTTACGTGTCTGATGATAGCAAAGTCGATAGTGAATTTATCCGAAAATAATGACATGTGATAAGAGGATTGGGCAAAATCAATCTTCTTTTTGATTTTCGAATCAGAAAGTTGAGAAATTTATTCGTATGAGATATGATAAGGGTAATATTTTTGGAGGTATTGTTATGACAACATTTGCAGATTATTTTACACCTATTTCAGCCAAGGAGGCTAATGCACAACTTCAAACTGCGGATAATTTTATTCTTTTTATCGGACGTCCGACTTGTCCATATTGTCGCCGTTTTGAGCCAAAACTAACGCAAGTGGCGAAAGATAATCAATTAACTGTTCATTTCTTAAATAGTGAAAATCAAGATTCAGACACGCAAGAGCTTCGCACAACTTATGATGTTCCAACAGTTCCAGGGCTTTTGGTAGCCAAATCAGGTCATGTGAAAGTGGTCTGCGATTCATCGTTATCAGAAGAAGCTATTTTAGATTTTATAACGCATTGATTAGGAGACTGTATGGAAGTAAAACAATATGATTACATTGTTATCGGTGGTGGCTCTGGCGGAATTGCTTCAGCTAATCGTGCCGCTATGCACGGCGCAAAAGTCATTCTTTTTGAAGCAAAGGAAGTCGGTGGAACTTGTGTCAATCTAGGATGTGTTCCTAAAAAAGTCATGTGGTACGGCGCACAGGTAGCTGAAACGTTAAATACCTACGCTAGTGAATACGGTTTTCAAGTTGGTCAAACTTCTTTTGATTTTAAAACTCTGAAAGCCAATCGTGAAGCCTATATTGATCGTATTCATGCTTCTTACGAACGCGGTTTTGATAATAATGGTGTTGAGCGTGTCTATGATTATGCGACCTTCGTTGACGCACATACTGTTGAAGTGGCAGGAGCGTATTACACAGCGCCGCATATTTTAATTGCTACTGGTGGTCATGCACTTTATCCCGATATTCCTGGGGCGCAATACGGTATAACATCGGACGGATTTTTTGAGTTAGATGATGTGCCAAAACGTACTGCGGTAGTCGGTGCAGGGTATATTGCCATGGAAGTAGCTGGTGTCTTGCATGCACTCGGTTCAAAAACGCACCTTTTTGTTCGCCGTGAGCGTCCTCTACGAACTTTTGATAAGGAAATCATTGATACTTTGGTGGATGCTATGGCTGAAAATGGTCCAACGTTGCACACTTTTTCGATTCCTAAAGAAGTTATCAAGAATGATGATGATAGTTTGACATTGGTTCTGGAAAATGGTGAGACTTATACAGTTGACACGCTTATTTGGGCAATTGGTCGTAAGGCAAATGTTACTGGGTTTGGTCTTGAAAAGACGGGTGTAGAACTTAATGATAAAGGATTTATCAAAACTGATGACTACGAAAACACATCAGTTGACGGCATTTACGCTCTTGGTGATGTCAATGGTAAATTGGAATTAACACCAGTCGCTGTCAAGGCGGGTCGTCAGCTGTCAGAGCGTCTTTTCAATGACAAACCAAATGCTAAAATGGATTATAAAGATGTAGCGACTGTTATTTTTAGTCACCCAGCAATTGGTTCAATCGGCTATTCAGAAGAAAAAGCCATTGCAGAGTTTGGCGAAGAACAAATCAAAATCTATCGTTCAAGTTTCACACCAATGTACACAGCTTTAGGCAGTCATCGTCAACCAAGTAAGATGAAGCTAGTTACTCTTGGAAAAGATGAAAAAATCATTGGCTTGCATGGAATCGGCTATGGCGTCGATGAAATGATTCAAGGCTTCTCAGTTGCTATCAAAATGGGCGCTACCAAGGAAGATTTTGATAATACGGTAGCCATTCACCCAACAGGAGCAGAGGAATTTGTGACGATGAGATAGTTTTGATGTAGGAAAGTATTGTAATACCATGATTAGAGCTTGAGACGTAATTGTTTCAAGCTTTTTAGTATGTTAATGATTGGTATGTAATTTCTTTTATGCAATTTTGAAATTAAATCGTTATGTTATCGAATGAAAAATAAAAATTTCTCAGAGTTCACCTAAATAAGGAGCACATTCCAAAATGTATTTAGGAGGATTATGATGAAAGGAAATCATTACCAGAATTTTATCGTCACTTTGGTGATTGGGATTATTTTTTAGCCGACGGTGTAGTGATTGCTATTGTTAATTACAGAAATAATACTGTCACAACTTTATTGACAAAAAATTAAGTTTTTAACGGTGAAAACACATCTGCAGACAGTGGAGCAATGGTTGTGGTTAATGTGTATGGCATTTACGGAGAGCTAATTGCGAATATAGACAGACACAACACGGTTATTTGATTAATTACCTATGATAATAGTTATATCGGAGTGGAGGCAAAAGAAGATGATTAGCAAATTGCGGCTCTAATTTCAAAAGGGAGTTATTTTAGTCAACACCCATAGACTATGGTACCTTTACTATCATGGATTTAAATGATGTTCAATAACTTTATCATTATGTTATTAAAATCAAGCGGACTTTCATTACAATTGAATGAAATTCAATACCTATCGGTATTACAGAAAATAAAAAGCAGAAAAGCATTTCAATTAAAAATATTGGAAAATGACTGACAACGAACTTCAACTGATGTTCGAATATGTTGTACAGTATTTCCCCGAAATCAAATCGGTCAAGAATTAGTTTTTCACAACTTAATCAAGTTAATATGGTAGTAGTTTAATACTAAATAAGACAGTAAAGCTAAGGTTTGTTGCCTTAGCTTTTTTATTAAAAAAGCCGTGCGATAGTTGTAATTGGTATGTTAAATTGTTATCATATAAGTATGTTATTACCTGAAAAATTTATTGAAAAATATCGTAATATTTTTGGAGATGAAGCAGATGATTTTTTAGCGTCATTTGACCAAGAGGCTATCTCAGGATTTCGTGTGAATCCTCTAAAAAATACTCAACAGACATTTGATAACCCAATTCCTAACACACCATGGGGGTATTATGGCAAGGTTTCTGGCAAGTCTCCAGAACATGTTTCAGGGCTTGTTTATTCGCAGGAACCAGCCGCACAAATGGTTGCTCAAGTTGCAGCGCCACAGGAAAATATGCGCGTACTTGATTTGGCAGCAGCACCAGGTGGCAAATCGACACATTTACTTAGCTATATGAATAATACTGGCGTCTTAGTCAGTAATGAAATTTCTAGCAAACGTAGTAAAGTTCTAGTAGAAAATATTGAACGTTTTGGGGCTCGAAATGTCGTTGTTACTAATGAAAGTTCACAAAAACTTTCCAAAGTATTTAAAGATTACTTTGACCTTATCGTTTTTGACGGACCGTGTTCAGGTGAGGGAATGTTTCGTAAAGACTCCTCGGCCACGCAATATTGGCATGAAGACTATCCTGCGGAATGTGCGGTGCTTCAAAAAGAAATTTTAGAAGAAACCATGAAAATGTTAGCCATTGGTGGAACACTTGTTTATTCAACATGCACTTGGTCACCAGAAGAAAATGAAGGAGTGGTTAAGTGGCTTTTGGACAAGTATGATTATCTGGAACTTGTTGATATCGAAAAAATAAATGGCATGGTGGAAGGAATAGACATGCCACAAGTTGCGCGCATGTGCCCACATCATTTTAAAGGAGAGGGACAATTCGTTGCAAAATTACGTGATACAAGAATGCCAGAAGCACGTTCTGTTAAGCCTGTAAAATCTAACCTTACCAAAGTTCAATTAAAACTTTGGCAAGATTTCGCAAAACAACATATCAAAGTTGGTTTAACAGGAATCTTACAAACTTTTGGAGATAATCTTTATCTATTGCCGGAAGGTCTGCCAGATTTAGGAAACCTAAAAATCGCACGTAATGGACTTCATCTGGGTATCTTTAAGAAAAATCGATTTGAACCTTCATTTGCTTTAGGACTTGCATTATCACCTGATGACGTAGAACAGTTTGTGAAAATTGATATAGAACAGTTTAGGGTTTATGTATCTGGAAATATTGTCAAATTGGAAGAACCGATTCAAAACGGCTGGTATCTGGTGGTGATAAATGGCAATGGCATGGGCTTTGCCAAAATTACTGGAAATATTCTGAAAAATCACTTCCCTAAGCGACTGCGTTTTTATTCCTAAACTGTTACAGATACAATTTATGTTAAATGGGGAGAAAAGCACTTTGCAAATGCCTATTCGATATGGTACTATTTTCTTTGTGAGGTATTTGTAACACTTCATGTAAATTACTTTTTATTTTCAAGATTAAGTAGGAATCACAAATGAAAAAAATGAAAAAACTTAGCTTTTTACTGCTAATTACTTTAGTTTCTATCATTTTGTCAGGTTGTTCTAGTTGGATTGATAAAGGTCAATCAATTACCAGCGTTGGTTCAACAGCGCTTCAGCCTCTTGTTGAAGCTGCAGCTGATGAATTTGGAACAGCTAATATTGGAAAAACAGTTAATGTTCAAGGTGGAGGATCTGGTACAGGACTTTCCCAAGTTCAATCAGGAGCAGTCCAAATTGGGAATAGCGATGTTTTTGCTGAAGAAAAAGACGGTATCGATGCTGACCAATTGGTTGACCATCAAGTAGCAGTAGCCGGACTTGCTGTTATTATTAACGATAATGTCAAAATTAATGATTTAACGACAGAACAGCTTCGAAAGATTTTTACAGGTGAAATTACAAACTGGAAAGAAGTTGGCGGTCAAGATTTAAAAATTTCAGTTATCAACCGTGCAGCGAGTTCAGGATCACGCGCAACATTTGATGGTGTTATTATGAACGGTGAGTCAGCCGTGCAAAGTCAAGAGCAGGATTCAAATGGTATGGTAAAATCTATCGTATCACAGACTCCAGGTGCAATTTCATATCTTGCTTTTGCCTATGTTGATGATTCTGTAAAGACAATCAGTCTAAATGGCTATGAACCAACTGCTGAAAATGTAACAACAAATAATTGGCCACTTTGGTCATATGAACATATGTACACTAAAGGTGAACCGACAGGCTTGACAAAAGAATTTTTGGATTATGTCATGAGTGATGAAGTTCAAAAAGGCATTGTTGAACAAATGGGTTATATTTCAGTTAATGATATGCAAGTTACTAAGTCAGCTGATGGCACAGTAACTGAAAAATAAGGAGACGTTATGAGAAATCAAGAACTTGAGAAACAATTAACCTCACCTTCAAAAAATTCTCGATTAGAAAAATTCGGGAAAGGATTAACTCTTTTCTGTTTGGTACTAATTGTTTTTATCGTTGCAATGATTTTAATTTTCGTTGCACAAAAAGGGTTGTCTACTTTCTTTGTTGATGGTGTCAATCCGCTAACATTCCTTTTTGGAAGTAAATGGGATCCAAGTTCAGGCTCTTTTGGAGCTCTACCAATGATTTTGGGTTCATTTACTGTAACAATTCTATCTGCTTTAATTGCAACTCCGATTGCTATTGGAGCAGCGGTATTTATGACAGAAGTATCACCAAAATATGGTGCTAAGATTTTACAACCAGCTATCGAATTATTAACAGGAATTCCTTCTGTTGTTTATGGTTTTATTGGTCTGCAAGTTATCGTACCATTTGTTCGTTCGATTTTTGGTGGGACAGGTTTTGGTATTTTATCAGGTGTCTGTGTACTTTTCGTCATGATTTTACCAACAGTTACCTTTATGACAGTGGATAGTTTGAAAGCAGTTCCAAGACATTATAAAGAAGCCAGTCTTGCTATGGGGGCTACTCGTTGGCAAACCATTTGGCGTGTTATTTTAAACGCAGCTAGACCTGGTATTTTTACAGCTATTATTTTTGGTATGGCTCGTGCTTTTGGTGAAGCACTTGCCATTCAAATGGTTGTTGGAAATTCAGCCGTTGTTCCAAACTCATTAACAACACCAGCAGCGACCCTAACGTCCGTTTTGACAATGGGAATTGGTAACACTGTTATGGGGACTGTTCAAAATAATGTTCTTTGGTCACTAGCTTTAGTCTTGCTTATTATGAGTTTAGGTTTTAACATGCTCGTGAAGTTTATTACAAGAGAAAGAAAGAGAAATTATGCACGCTAAAAAAATTGATAAATTAGCAACAGGAATTCTCTATACCATCGCTGGAATTATTGTTGCAATTTTGGCTTCTTTGTTACTTTATATTTTATTAAAAGGGTTACCACACGTTAACTGGTCTTTCTTGACAGGAAAATCATCATCTTATCAAGCTGGCGGTGGTATTGGTATTCAACTGTACAATTCTCTTTTTCTTTTAGTGATTACATTGATTATTTCAATTCCGCTATCAATGGGAGCAGGAATTTATTTATCTGAATACGCTAAAAAAGGGCGTTTTACAAATTTCATTAGAACTTGTATTGAAATCCTATCATCTCTCCCATCAGTTGTTGTTGGATTGTTTGGTTATCTTATTTTTGTTGTTCAATTTCAATATGGTTTCTCAATTATCTCTGGTGCCCTTGCCTTAACCGTATTTAATCTGCCACAAATGACACGTAATGTTGAAGATGGTCTTCGTAATGTTCACCATACGCAACGTGAAGCAGGGCTTGCGCTTGGTTTATCACGTTGGGAAACAGTTGTTCACGTTGTTGTGCCAGAAGCTTTACCAAGTATTGTTACTGGTATTGTGCTTGCTTCAGGACGTATCTTTGGTGAAGCAGCTGCGCTCATTTACACAGCGGGGCAATCTGCGCCAGCTCTTGATTGGTCAAATTGGAACCCACTTAGTGTGACAAGTCCTATTTCTATTTTCCGACAAGCTGAAACATTGGCCGTTCATATTTGGAAAGTTAACAGTGAAGGAACTATTCCAGATGCAACACAGGTTTCCCAAGGCAGTGCTGCAGTATTATTGGTGTTCATCCTTATTTTCAACTTATCAGCTCGTTATATTGGTAAGAAGCTTCATGCGAAGTTAACGTCTGCAAACTAAAGGAGAAGAGATGACAGAATATAATTGGAATGAAAGACATATTATTACTTTTCCAGAAGAAAAACTCGCCCTAACAACAAAAAATTTACATGTTTATTATGGTCAAAAAGAGGCGATTAAAGGAATTGACATGCAGTTCGAAAAGAATAAAATTACTGCACTTATCGGTCCGTCTGGTTGTGGCAAATCAACATTTCTTCGCAGTTTGAATCGAATGAATGATACCATTGATATTGCCAAAGTAACGGGTGAAATTTTATATGAAGGTATCGATGTTAATGCTAAAAATATCAATGTTTATGAAATGCGTAAACACATCGGTATGGTTTTCCAACGCCCCAATCCTTTTGCTAAGTCAATCTATAAGAATATTACATTTGCTTACGAACGTGCAGGTTTTAAGGATAAACAATTCTTAGACGAAATTGTCGAAACCTCTTTAAAGCAGGCTGCACTCTGGGATCAAGTGAAAGATGATTTACATAAATCTGCCTTTACACTTTCCGGTGGTCAGCAACAACGTTTATGTATTGCGAGGGCAATTGCTGTTAAGCCTAACATTCTTTTGATGGATGAACCCGCCTCTGCACTTGATCCAGTTGCCACAATGCAATTAGAAGATACAATGTTTGAATTGAAGAAAAATTATACGATTATCATCGTAACCCATAATATGCAACAAGCTGCTCGTGCTAGTGATTACACAGCTTTCTTCTATTTGGGAGACTTGATTGAGTATGATAAAACTAACAACATTTTTCAAAATGCTAAGCTACAATCTACTAGTGACTATGTATCTGGACATTTCGGTTAGAAAGGGAAGCGATGACAGAACCTATTTTAAAAGTAAGTGATTTATCCGTTTATTATAACAAGAAAAAGGCTTTAAATAATGTGTCTATGGATTTCTATCCTAATGAAATAACGGCTTTAATTGGTCCCTCTGGTTCAGGAAAATCTACACTTTTACGTTCAATTAATCGTATGGGGGACCTTAATCCTGAGGTAACTTTGACGGGTGCAATTGCCTATAACGGTCATAATATTTATAGTCCAAGAACGGATACTGTGGAGTTACGTAAAGAAATTGGTATGGTTTTTCAACAACCTAATCCATTTCCTATGTCAATCTATGAGAATGTTGTCTATGGTTTACGTTTGAAAGGAATTAAAGATAAAGAAATTCTAGATGAGGCTGTAGAGAGGTCGCTTATCGGTGCTTCCATCTGGAAGGAAGTCAAAGATAGGCTCCACGATTCTGCTCTTGGTTTATCTGGTGGTCAGCAACAACGTGTATGTGTAGCACGTGTTTTAGCTACAAGTCCTAAAATTATTTTATTAGATGAACCAACATCAGCGCTTGATCCGATTTCAGCAGGTAAAATAGAAGATACACTTTATGATTTGAAAGATAAGTACACTATGCTTATTGTAACACGATCAATGCAACAAGCATCACGCATCTCAGATCGAACAGGTTTTTTCCTTGATGGTGATCTTATTGAATATGGAAAAACACATGAAATGTTCATGGAACCTAAGTGCAAAGAGACAGAAGATTATATTACAGGAAAGTTTGGCTAAGTTTTAGTAGCCTGAGAAAGGAGATGATATTATGTTGAGATCAAAATTTGATGAGGAACTAGAAAAATTACACAATCAATTTTATGCTATGGGAACTGAAGTTCTTTCGCAGATTAATAAGACTGTTCGAGCATTTATTAGTCATAATCGCGAGTTAGCTAAAGAAGTTATTGAAGGAGATGAAGTAGTTAATAATTTTGAGACAAAATTAGAAAAAAAATCACTTGAAATTATTGCACTACAGCAACCTGTATCTCAAGATTTGCGTACAGTTATTACAGTTTTGAAAGCTTCAAGTGACGTTGAACGTATGGCTGATCACGCAGCTTCAATTGCTAAGGCTACAATTCGCGTTAAAGGTGAGGAGCGTTTACCAGAGGTTGAAGCAGAAATCAAAAAAATGGGTAAAGCCGTCCGCAGTATGGTAGAAGAAGCCTTAGATGTATATATTACAGGCGATGAAGAACGTGCTTATGAAGTAGCTGCATTAGATGAAGTTGTTGACAACTACTTCCGTGATATTCAAAATATGGCTGTCGAGTCAATTCGTCACCAACCTGATGTTGTTTTTGCAGGAAAAGAATATTTTCAAGTTATCACTTATTTAGAACGTATTGGTGACTACGCTCGTAATATCTGTGAATGGGTTGTTTATCTTAAAACTGGAAAAATTATTGAATTATAAGAAAAAATAAACAAAAAGGAGGTGAACCTTCTTTTTGTTTATTTGTAAAAACTGACAGATATTTAGGATTGTGGTATAATGATATGGTTCGATGGTACTTAAGCATCATTAATTTTAAGATATGAGTATTATTGCTATCAAGTATTATCAGAATTAATTACACGATTCAATGATATGGGGAAATGGTTGCTAATCCTCATTCCTACATTCTAAAGGAGTTATATGAAAACTGTAGAACATTTTATTGAAAAGTTTATTCCTGAAAATTATAATATTTTTCTTGATATTAACCGTCAAGAAAAGACTTTTTCAGGTAATGTAGCTATTAGTGGTGAGGCTTTAGATAATGTTATTTCGTTTCACCAAAAAAATTTAATCATTGCTTCTGTCTTATTAGACAATCAAAGTTTGGGATTTACTATTGATAACAACAACGAAGCTGTTCATGTTGAATTACCAGAAACAGGTATAATGACACTTGTTATTGAGTTTTCTGGTAAGATTACAGATAATATGACAGGTATCTATCCATCATATTACACTGTAAATGATGAAAAAAAAGAAGTTATAGCGACACAATTTGAAAGTCATTTTGCTCGAGAGGCTTTTCCTTGTGTGGATGAACCAGAAGCGAAAGCTACTTTTGATTTAAGTATTAAATTTGATCAAACAGAAGGTGAAATTGTCCTTTCAAACATGCCAGAAGTAGACACAGAACGTCGTAAGGAAACAGGTCTGTGGACTTTTGATACAACGCCTCGTATGTCATCATACCTTCTCGCATTTGCTCTTGGGGATTTGCAAGGTAAAACTGCAAAAACTAAAAATGGCACGGAGGTTGGTGTTTTCTCAACAAAGGCACACGTTCTTAAATCATTAGACTTTGCTTTAGATATTGCTGTTCGTGTCATTGATTTTTACGAAGAATATTATGGTGTTAAGTATCCAATCCCACTTTCATACCATATTGCTCTGCCTGATTTCTCAGCTGGCGCTATGGAAAATTGGGGATTGGTTACTTATCGTGAAGTTTACCTTTTAGTTGACGATAATTCTACTGTTAAGAGTCGTCAAAACGTAGCGCTTGTCATTGCTCATGAACTGGCTCACCAATGGTTTGGTAACCTTGTGACAATGAAATGGTGGGATGATTTATGGCTAAATGAATCATTTGCCAATATGATGGAATACGTTTCTGTTGATGTTATTGAGCCATCATGGAATATTTTTGAAGATTTTCAAACAGCAGGTCTGCCACTAGCACTTCAGCGTGATGCAACTGATGGTGTCCAATCGGTGCATGTTGAAGTTAAGCATCCTGATGAAATCAATACTTTGTTTGACCCAGCCATTGTTTATGCTAAAGGAAGTCGCTTGATGCACATGCTTCGTCGTTGGCTTGGTGATGACGATTTCCGTGCTGGCTTGAAAATTTACTTTGAAAAACACCAATATGGCAATACTATTGGTCGTGATCTTTGGGATGCGTTATCAGAAGCATCTGGAAAAGATGTTGCAGCCTTCATGGACGCTTGGTTAGAACAACCTGGTTATCCAGTTGTGACAGCAGAAGTTGTTGATGACACACTTGTTCTTAGTCAAAAACAATTCTTCATTGGGGAAGCTGTTGATAAAAATCGTATTTGGCCAATTCCACTTAATAGTAATTGGCAAGGACTTCCAGAGACGTTGACTGAAGCCCGTCTTGAAATTCCAAATTACAGCCAATTGGCGATGCAAAACGAAGGAGCTCTTCGTCTCAATACAGAAAATACTGCTCACTACATCACAAATTATAAAGGCGAATTATTGAATGCTGTTCTTGAACAATTGATTGAACTTGATACTGTTTCAAAACTTCAAGTCATCCAAGAACGCCGTTTGCTTGCCGAAAGTGGTGAGATTTCATATGCAGAACTTGTTCCGTTATTGACAAAACTTGCTGATGAAACTTCTTATTTGGTAGCGGAAGCTATTTCACAAGTTGTTGAAGGTTTGGATGTTTTCTTGACAGAAGGAAGCCAAGCTCAAGCACAATTTAAAGCCTTGGTTAGCCACCTCATGCAAAAGAATTACGACCGCCTTGGCTTTGAACCACAAGCAGATGAATCTGACGAAGATGAAATGGTTCGTCAAAATACGATTTCATTGATGTTGTACGCAGACAACGAAGATGCTGTGACAAAAGCGGAAACTATTTTCCATCAATACAAAGATAATATCGAAGCTATTCCAGCTTCAATCCGTCTATCAGTTTTGGCAAATCAAATTAAGCACGCTGAAACAGAAGAACTTGTTTCTCTGTATTTTAATACTTATGTGAAGACTAATGATGGTAATTTCCGTCGTCAGTTAGCTTCTGCTTTATCAAATACAAAATCAGAAGCCACAATTGAACGTATCTTAAGCACTTTGAAGAACAAAGATATCGTGAAACCACAAGACTTAGCAATGAGTTGGTACCGCCCATTCCTTGAAAAAGATTTTGCACAAGGAGCATTCTGGACTTGGGCACGTGAAAACTGGTCTTGGATTCAATCAGCTCTTGGTGGTGACATGAGTTTTGATAAATTTGTTATTTACCCTGCCAATTCATTCAAAACAGCTGAGCGTCTTGCAGAGTACAAGGCTTTCTTTGAACCACAACTTGGTGATATGGCAATCAGCCGCAATATTGCAATGGGAATCAAAGAAATCTCTGCTCGCCTCGATTTGATTAGTACAAGTAAGGTAGCTGTTGAAGAAGCGCTTGCAGAAGTTAAATAGAAGCGACATCTGAGTATTTCTCAGATGTTTTTCTTGAATTTTGTTTATGTAATGACAGTATTTTAGATAATCTTAAGTTATATTAGATATGCTTTTTATCAAGAATTGCTATTGAAATTATAAAATCTATGGTAAATTTTAGACCAAAGCTGTAAGTCATGATATAATGATATAAATATGAGGAGTGTGCGTATGATTAAAATATTATTAGTAGAAGACGATTTGAGTTTATCTAATTCCATTTTTGATTTTTTAGACGATTTTGCTGATGTAATGCAAGTGTTTGATGGCGAGGAAGGTTTGTATGAAGCAGAGAGTGGTGTATATGACCTTATTCTACTTGACCTAATGTTACCTGAGAAAGATGGCTTCCAGGTTCTAAAAGAATTACGAGAAAAGTCTGTATCAACACCTGTACTTATTATGACTGCGAAAGAAAGCCTCGACGATAAAGGACATGGATTTGAGTTGGGAGCTGATGATTATTTAACTAAACCCTTTTACCTTGAGGAATTAAAAATGCGTATCCAAGCTCTTTTGAAACGTTCTGGTAAGTTTAGTGATAATAATTTGTCTTATGGAGAGCTAACTGTTACTACTTCTACTAATACAACAACTATTAATGGTAAAGAAGTGGAAATGCTTGGTAAAGAATTTGACTTGTTGGTTTATTTCTTACAAAATCAAAATGTTATTTTACCAAAATCACAAATTTTTGATCGTATTTGGGGCTTTGATAGTGATACAACGATTTCGGTTGTTGAGGTTTACGTTTCAAAAATTCGAAAAAAACTTAAAGGCACTACTTTTGCTAAAAACCTTCAGACCCTACGGAGTGTAGGTTATATTCTGAAAAATGCTGAATAAATTACAGAAAAAATTATCATCAGGGACATTTTCACATTTCTTTCATTTCTTTGCTGTCTTTACAGGGATTTTTGTCATCATGACAGTGATTATTTTGCAGATTATGCGTTATGGACTTTATTCCTCTGTTGATACGAGTTTGCAAAATGCAGCAGACAATGCTGATGATTATGTCGCGCGAACTATGGAACGTAGTGATACTTTGCAATCGGACGATTCTTCTACGGACGCTTTTTCAGGAGGAACAGGTAGTTCTGGGAAAGCGAAACCTAGTACCGGCGGAGTTGGTCTAAGCAACGTTAGCGTTCTTCTTTATGATGAAGACGGTAAAATTTTAAATGCTTTGGATGCTTTTGTTCAATTTGGAACCTTATCGACAACTTTTGATGAAGATAGTGTCGGTGAAATCAAAGAACAGAAGATTACGACCATTTTTGGTCAAACCGAGAAATATCATGTGTTGGCTGTAAAAGTGAGTAGTAGCGAGTATCCTAGTATAAAATACGCTACTTTCCTTGTTAGTGTTCGTCAGTTAGATGAAGCTAACGAACGATACGTGACAATTACGATTACTGTTATGGTTATTTTCTGGATTATTTCGGTCGTAGCAAGTGTTTATCTTGCCAATTGGACAAGAAAACCAATTATGGAAAGCTATGAAAAACAAAAATCCTTTGTCGAAAATGCTAGTCATGAGTTGCGTACACCGCTTGCTGTTTTGCAGAATCGTTTAGAAAGTCTCTTTAGGCGACCTGATGCTACAATTTTGGACAATAGTGAAAGTATTGCTGCCAGTCTAGACGAAGTTCGAAATATGCGAATTCTGACCACAAATCTGTTAAATTTAGCACGTCGTGACGATGGCTTGAAAGTTGAGTTAGAGGATATTCAACCAGCAACTTTCAATGAAATCTTTGAAAATTACGATATGATTGCTGAAGAAAATGGCAAGACGTTTATCGGACATAATTTGGCAGAGCGACCAATCAAATCAGACCGTACATTGTTAAAACAACTGATGACTATCTTATTTGATAATGCCATAAAATACACCGACGATGATGGTGTCATTGAATTTACTGTTAAAACAACAGACAAACAAACAATTCTGACAGTTGCTGATAACGGCCCAGGGATTAGCGACGCTGATAAAGTTAAGATTTTTGACCGTTTTTATCGTGTGGATAAAGCACGGACACGTCAAAAAGGCGGTTTTGGTCTAGGATTGTCACTTGCTAAGCAAATTGTTGATGTTTTAAAAGGCGATATTCAAGTCAAAGATAACCAACCAAAAGGAACTATTTTTGAAGTTCGTTTTAATCGTCATTAATAAAAAAATATAAAGGAAGCTGATAAATTCTCAGCTTCCTTTTTGTTATCTCAGCTTTTTAGGCAATTGTAATCTCTAATTTACCAGAAAAAACTATTTTCGAAAAAGAAAAAAACTCCATTTGGAGTTTTCATTGGATATTAGTTAGCCAATTTAGCAGCAAGACGTGCTTTATCGCGGCTAGCTTTGTTTTTGTGAATCAACCCTTTTGATTCAGCTTTATCGATGCTAGAAGAAGCAACGCGGAAAAGCTCTTCAGATGGGTTAGCTTCGAATGCTTTGATAGCAGAACGCATAGCTGATTTTTGTGCTGAGTTCTTTTCGTTTTGTTTAACGTTAAGTTCAGCGCGTTTGATAGCTGATTTAATATTTGCCAATGTTTTCACCTCCAAATTAATCTAACTACATTATTATATAGAAATTATTGACTTTTGGCAAGTATTAATCACTCTTTCAAAAAAATTACTTATTTTTTCAAATAAATACTATCGATTTTATGATCCGCAGTCTTGTGTAAAATTAATTCAGCACGGTTTCGCGTTGGTTCAATGTATTTTTCAAGATTGACTAAATTGATTGTTTTCCAAGTGTTCTTAGCTAAAGCTAAGGCTTCGCTTTTCGACATGTCAACAAAACGGTGATAATAGTTGTTTTTGTCTGCTTTTGCCAATTCTAATAAACTTTCAAAACGTTCCAAATACCATTTTTCGATATTATCATTTTCTGCGTCAATATAAATTGAAAAATCAAAATACCCTGTCATGTACAATCGTTTATTCTTCTGGTTTTGAAAAACGTTGATTCCTTCGACAATCAGAAAATCAGGGGTATCAATCGTTTGTTTTTGGTCAGGAATGATGTCATAAATTTCATGCGAATAAATAGGAATCTCAGCCATCATGCCGTTTTTGACGGTATCAAGGAAATTTAGCAGAAGTTCCATGTTATAACTTTCGGGAAAACCTTTGCGGTCAAGTATATTTCGCTCAATTAAAACATCATTTGGATAAATGAATCCGTCAGTTGTTACCATTTCAACTTTGCTGTCTTTGAAAGTCCGTGATAGGAGAAGCTGCAAAAGGCGGCTAGTCGTTGATTTTCCAACAGCAACTGACCCGGAAATACCAATGATAAACGGGCGTTTACTTACTTCTTTTTTCAGAAAAATACTTTTTGAAAACGAAAGATTCTCTTGAGCATTTTTGTAAATCTGAATCAAGCTAATCAAAGGAAGATAAACCTCAACCACATCTTGAATGCTGATATTGTCGTTCAAACTTTTAATTGATTCCAATTCTTCGGCAGTTAGAAGCGGTTGTATCTTACGATGCAATTCTTGCCAAGTTTTTCGAGAAATATTATCAAAATTAATAAATTCGTTCGTCATACGAAGCTCCTTACAGAGAGGGATATGTGGTCTATTATAGCATTTTAATCCTTAATTGAAAACCGTTACAATTTATGTTAAAATGGAAAAGCATTCTAGGAGGAAATGGTAGAAATGACAAAGATGTATTATGCAGAAAATCCTGATAGCGCTCATGATATTCGTGAGTTGAAGGTTACTCTTTTGGGGCAGCCGTTCACATTTTTTACTGATTCAGGTGTTTTCTCTAAAAAAATGATTGATTATGGCAGCCAAGTGCTTTTGAATACGTTAGATTTTGAAAAAAGCAAAACACTTTTGGATTTAGGCTGCGGTTATGGTCCACTAGGTATTTCTTTAGCAAAAGTTCAAGGTGTTCAAGCGACTATGGTTGATATTAACAACCGAGCTATTGATTTGGCGCAAAAAAACGCTGAAAAAAACGGTGTTACAGCAAATATTTTTCAATCTAATATCTATGAAAAAATATCTGGTACTTTTGATTATATTATTAGCAATCCTCCGATTCGTGCAGGAAAACAAGTTGTTCATACGATTATTGCTGATAGTATTAATTATCTTAAGGATGGCGGTCACCTAACAATTGTTATTCAAAAGAAACAAGGAGCACCGAGTGCTAAAGCGAAGATGGAAGAAATTTTCGGCAATGTTGATATCCTAAAACGTGATAAAGGGTATTATATTTTACGAAGCACAAAAACTGAATAAGTGAATAAAAAATCTTTATTAAATTGAGATGATAAATCTTGTTTAATAAGGATTTTTTTATAGCTTCCCATAATATCAATACTTGTGACAGATGTCAGTTTCGGCGGTATAATTATGCTTTGAAAAACCGCTATATGAAGCGCTTACAAAATGTAAAAATATTATTTCAAATGTTGTAAATTCCTTCCGTTAGGAGCAATTTCATCTCAAAAAGTTCAGAAATGCCGAATGTGACACATGACACAAATGTCATATATAAATCAAAAAACTTGCTGTAATAAGGCTTTCTTTGAAGATAGTGAATTATAAAATCATTTTAATATTTTTTCGGTTTTTGCCATTTTTACTATTTATTAAAAAATCGGCAAAAAGTACTTACATATTTTAAAAAAAATGGTAGAATAAAGAAAGTGTGATTATTAATCAATTGAAAAATTTTTTCGGAAGGAAGTAAAAATGGCTATTAATAGGTATATTGATCATACTTTATTAAAACCTGAAAGCACTCAAACCCAAATTGATAAGCTGATTGCAGAAGCAGTAGAGTATCAGTTTGCTAGCGTTTGTGTTAATCCAACTTGGGTATCGTATGCTGCTAAGGCTTTAAAAGGTACTGAAGTTAATGTTTGTACGGTTATTGGTTTTCCTCTTGGGGCAAATACTAGTAGTGTGAAAGCTTTTGAGACGAAAGATGCTGTTGCTAATGGTGCCGATGAGATCGATATGGTTATCAATATCGGTCAATTAAAATCAGGACAATATGATGCTGTTGAAGCTGATATTCGCGCTGTTGTAGAAGCAAGCGGTGATAAGTTAGTAAAAGTTATCATTGAAACTTGTCTTTTGACAGACGGCGAAAAAGTAAAAGCTTGCCAATTAGCGGTTGCAGCAGGTGCAGATTACGTTAAAACTTCAACTGGTTTTTCAACTGCAGGTGCAAATATCGCCGACGTGACATTGATGCGTAAGACTGTTGGACCAAATATCGGAGTAAAAGCCGCAGGCGGTACACGCTCATATGCAGATGCTGAAGCTTTTATTAAAGCAGGTGCAACACGAATTGGAACTTCTGCAGGTGTAGCGATTGTCAACGGTGAAACTGCTAATAGTAGTTACTAACATTAATAATATTTTTTACGTTATGAGATGGAAGAGAAAAGGGTGGACGGTCGTGATGACGGTCAAGTGGCTTATTACCACAGTCTATAAGGCTTGAAAAAGTCTTATTAAAAGTGTCATTGAGCCACTTGGCTTGATATATATTTAGCAACTGTGTTGCTTAGCTTATAAGTTTTTTAGGAGGTTTCATTTTCATGAACAAGAAAATTGTTGGTCTTGGACTTGCTGCAGTAGCAACATTAGCACTTGGTGCTTGTAGCCGTTCAAATTCATCTAGCTCTAGCTCCGATTCTAGCGTAAAAGCTGCTATTATAACGGATACGGGTGGTGTTGATGATAAATCATTTAACCAATCAGCTTGGGAAGGTTTACAAGCTTGGGGTAAAGAAAATGATTTAACAAAAGATACTGACTACACTTACTTCCAATCAGATAGTGAGTCAGACTATGCAACTAACCTTGATTCAGCTGTTTCAAACGGTTATAACTTAATTTTTGCTATTGGTTACAACCTTCATGATGCAGTTGAAGAAGCTGCCCCAGAAAACAAAGATGTGAACTATGTTATCGTTGACGATACTGTTTCTGATCAAGATAACGTTGAAAGTGTCTTGTTTGCTGATAACGAAGGTGCTTATCTTGCAGGTATCGCAGCTGCTATGCAAACAAAAACAAAACACGTTGGTTTTGTAGGTGGTGTTGAATCAGATACAATCACACGTTTTGAAACTGGTTTCAAAGCTGGTGTAGCATCAGTTGATAGCTCAATCAAAGTTGATGTTCAATACGTTGGTTCTTATTCAGACTCTGCCAAAGGTAAAACAGTCGCCGCTACTATGTATGCAGGCGGTGCAGATGTTATCTACCATGCCGCAGGTGGTTCTGGTACAGGTGTCTTCTCACAAGCCAAAGAAATTAATGAAAAATTAACAGCTGATAGCGACCAAAAAGTTTGGGTAATTGGTGTCGATCGTGACCAATCAGAAGAAGGTGACTACACATCATCTGATAATGTTGATTCTAACTTTGTTTTGACTTCTACAATTAAAGAAGTAGGACAAGTCGTTCAAGATATTTCTAACAAACAACTTAAAGGTGAAAAATTCAACGGAAACACAACAAAAACATACGGTCTTGCAGACGGTGGTGTTGATGTTGTCACAGATAACCTTTCTGATAGCATTAAAGAAGCGCTTGAAACTGCCAAACAAAAAATTATCGATGGTGAAATCACTGTTGATGATGGTTTGAGTGATTAAAAATTATCATTCTTGAAGGAAGCGACCAAATAGGTCGCCTTTTTTCAGGGCTGAGGGAAATAGCAATTTTACCTCAGTTAAGTTCATTAAAAAACTCTTTTTAGAGAATTTAGTGGGCTTAGCTGACCTAAAATTATTAATTATTAGACTGAAAGGATCACATATGACACAAGAAAAAGTCATTGAAATGCGTAAAATTACTAAAAAATTTGGTGATTTTGTAGCTAATGACCATATCAATTTAGAAGTCAAAAAAGGTGAAATCCATGCCCTTCTTGGGGAAAACGGTGCCGGGAAATCGACTTTGATGAATATGCTTGCCGGTCTTTTACAACCAACAAGCGGTGAAATTTTAGTGAAGGGAGAAGTTGCTCGCTTAGATTCACCTTCAAAATCAGCTAAAATGGGAATCGGAATGGTTCACCAGCACTTTATGTTGGTTGAAGCTTTTACAGTGGCTGAAAATATTATTTTAGGTAACGAGGTAACCAAAAAAGGTGGGATTCTTAATCTAAAAAAAGCAACTGAAGAAATCAAAGAGCTATCTGAAAGATACGGTCTAGCAGTTGATCCGTCAGCTAAAATTTCAGATATTACTGTTGGAGCACAACAACGTGTTGAAATTTTAAAAACACTTTATCGTGGTGCCGATATCATTATCTTTGACGAACCAACAGCTGTTTTAACACCTTCTGAAATCGCTGAATTACTTGATATTATGCGTAACTTGGTTAAAGAAGGAAAATCTATCATCTTAATCACGCATAAATTGGATGAAATTCGTGCCGTTGCTGACAGGGTCACAGTTATTCGTCACGGAAAATCTATTCAAACAGTACCAGTTGCTGATTCAACAAGTGAAGAATTAGCAGAGATGATGGTTGGACGTGCTGTCTCGTTTAAAACCGAAAAAATTCCTGCTAATCCAAAAGATGTTGTTCTTTCCGTTAAGGATTTAGTTGTTAACGAAAATCGTGGTGTTCCTGCGGTCAAAGAACTTTCTCTGGATGTCCGTGCAGGTGAGATTGTTGGTATTGCTGGTATCGATGGTAATGGGCAAAGTGAACTTGTTGAAGCAATCACTGGTCTTCGTAAGGTCGAATCAGGTAACGTCATCATTAAAGGCGTGGACATGACAAATGAACGCCCTCGTAAGATTACGGAGTTAGGCGTTGGTCATGTTCCTGAAGATCGTCATCGTGATGGTATGGTTCTAGATATGACAATTGCTGAGAATATCGCTCTTCAAACATACTATAAAGAACCATTTAGTAAACACGGTTTCATGAACTATAATAAATTAAACGAACATGCCCGTGAGTTGATGGCAGAATTTGATGTCCGCGCTGCTAGTGAATTGGTAGCAGGCGGTGCGCTTTCTGGTGGTAACCAACAAAAAGCAGTTATCGCTCGTGAAATTGATCGTAACCCAGATTTATTGATTGTTAGCCAACCAACACGTGGACTAGATGTTGGTGCGATTGAATATATTCGCAAACGTCTTGTCGCTGAGCGTGATAAAGGAAAAGCTGTACTCGTTATTAGTTTTGAATTAGATGAAATCCTTGATGTTTCCGACCGTATTGCCGTTATTCATGATGGTAAAATTCAAGGTATCTTAGACGCTGCCCAAACCAATAAACAAGAACTTGGTATTTTAATGGCTGGCGGAAAAGTGAAAAAGGAGGATGCTAATGTCTAAGAAAACACAAAAATGGGCTGTTCCTTTAATTGCCGTTGTTCTCGGTATGTTATTAGGGGCAATCCTCATGCTTTGCTTTGGTTATAATCCTCTTTGGGGGTATAACGACCTACTTTATACTGCATTTGGTTCTATTAAAAATATTGGTGAAATCTTCCGTGCTATGGGTCCGCTTATCTTAATCGCTCTTGGTTTCTCGGTTGCTTCAAAAGCTGGTTTCTTCAACGTTGGACTTCCGGGTCAAGCTTTGATCGGTTGGGTAATGTCAGTGTGGTTCGCACTTTCTTTCCCTGATTTACCAAAACCAATTTCAGTGATTTGTACTATTGTTGTTGGACTTGTTGCTGGTGGTATTGCTGGTGCAATTCCTGGTATTTTACGTGCATTCCTTGGAACAAGTGAAGTTATTGTCACAATTATGATGAACTATATCATCTTGTATTCAACACAGTACCTTATCCAAAATGTTTTTCCTGACAATATCATGCGTACAACAGAAGCAACTATCAAAGTTTCTGAAAATGCCTCTTATCAGACAGAATGGCTCTCAGCACTAACAAACAATTCACGTATGAATATTGGTATTTTCATCGCTTTTATCGCTGTTATTATCATCTGGTTTATGATGAAGAAAACAACACTTGGCTACGAAATCACATCTGTTGGTATTAACCCACATGCAGCAGAATACGCTGGTATGTCTGCTAAACGCCTAATTATCATTTCAATGATTATCTCAGGAGCACTTGCTGGTCTTGGTGGAACAGTAGAAGGTCTAGGAACATTTGAAAATGTTTATTCTCAAACAAGTTCATTAAGCATTGGTTGGGATGGTATGGCGGTTTCGCTTCTTGCGGTTAATAATGCTATTGGTATTCCATTTGCTGCGTTCTTGTATGCTGTTCTTTCAATTGGTAAAACAGGTATGATTGGTATTCCGTCAGAAGTTATTGATGTTGTTTCTGCTTTCATTATTTTCTTCGTTGGAGCAGATTATATGATCCGTCATTTTCTTAAAACTAAAAAAATAGAAGGAGGAAAGTAAAATGAGTTTTACAACAATGTTAGCCCTATTAGTTTCTTCCATGTTAATCTATTCTGCACCTTTAATTTTTACTAGTATCGGCGGCACTTTCTCTGAACGTGCCGGTGTTGTAAATGTGGGACTTGAAGGTATTATGGTCATGGGGGCATTTTCTGGTGTTCTCTTTAACCTTAGCTTTTCAGAGGTTTTCGGCAATGCTACACCATGGGTTGCCTCAATCGTTGCTGGATTCGTCGGTTTGCTTTACTCACTAATCCACGCTGTCGCAACAATTAATTTTCGAGCAGACCACGTTGTTTCTGGGACTGTATTGAATTTGATTGCCCCTTCATTTGCAGTCTTTCTATGTCGTTACCTTTTTGGTAAAGGACAGACGGATACCATCTCAGAGACATTCGGACGTTTTTCATTCCCAATTTTGAAAGATATCCCAGTTATTGGACAAATTTTCTTTAACAATACATCATTAGTTGCCTACGTTGCAATTTTAGTATCGTTTATTTCATGGTTTATCATTTTCAAAACACGTTTTGGACTTCGCTTGCGTTCTGTTGGTGAACATCCACAAGCTGCTGATACGCTTGGAATCAATGTCTATCTTATGCGTTATGCTGGAGTTATGATTTCAGGTTTCTTTGGTGGTATCGGAGGTGCTGTTTACGCGCAAACAATCTCTAATAACTTTGCGGTCACAACAATTGCTGGTCCAGGTTTCATTGCTTTGGCTGCTATGATTTTTGGTCGTTGGAATCCAATCGGTGCAATGCTTTCGAGTTTGTTCTTTGGTTTGTCACAGTCACTTGCGATTATCGGTGCACAATTGCCACTCTTCTCAAGTATTCCATCTGTTTACCTAAAGGTAGCACCATACGTTTTGACAATTGTTGTTTTGGCTGCCTTCTTTGGTAAAGCAGTAGCACCTAAAGCTGATGGTGTTAACTATATTAAATCTAAATAAAGTAAAAATAAGCTGGTAAAACCAGCTTATTTCGGCTTCTTATCAATCGTAATGAGTGTCATAAGCTCTAGCGAGAACAGATATTGTTCTCGCTTTTTTGATGTTTAAAGCGAGGTAAATGCGTTTTTTAAAGTTATTAAAGTGCCTATAACCAAAAGCATTGCGTTTAATATCTTTGATGAGCTTGTGGGTTGCTTCAAGTTTGGCGTTAGTAATGTATTTCTTATGGTGAATGAAAGTTGTTAGTGCTGTTTTAAAAGAGTAGTTGTGTTGAGATAAGGTTTCCTCAATTAATCCAAAGAATTGTTCGGTATTCTTTTCTTGTAAGTGAAAAAGGAGTAATTGATAAAGGTTGTAGTAATTTTTTAGTTGTGGAATGTGTTGAATCAACACTACACTAGACAGAAATTATAAAGTGCTCTACATTAAAGAAAATAGGCAAATACCATGTCTAGAAAAATTCGCCGTCATTTCACAGATAACTTGAATTGCTTACACAATTCTTCACTGCGAGCAAGGGTGGTAATATCAGCACTAGTCTTTAGCATCCAAAGGGATTCGTCCAACTATGTCACGCAAGGGAAATAGCCCGGACAACGGCATGATGGAGTCCTTCTTTGACAGCTTAAAGTACAGTTATGAAAAGTCTTTTAAGTCGCTGGATAATCTGGAGGAACAAGCAACTCCAGATTATATTTTTATAACAACAATAAACGTATTAAGGCCAAACTTAACTTTGTACAATATAGAACTAAATCCTTATCAAAATTAATAGTCCGACTTTTGGGATGTAGTTCATTCAAAAGCCATCTTATTTTTTATAATCAAATTATTTGTAAGCGTTTTATAAATATGGTATATTAATCATGTTAAATTTAATTAGTTAGAGGTTATTTTCTATGAGTAAAATTGTTGTTATTGGAGCAAATCATGCTGGTACAGCTTGCATAAAGACAATGTTAACCAATTATGGTACTGAAAATGAAGTAGTTGTTTTTGACCAAAATTCAAATATTTCATTTCTCGGTTGTGGTATGGCATTATGGATTGGTGAACAAATCGCTGGACCTGAAGGATTATTCTATTCAGACAAGGATGAATTAGAACAACTTGGCGCTAAGGTTTATATGAATTCTCCTGTGGAATCGATTGATTATGATAAAAAAGAAATCACAGCACTTGTTGATGGGCAAAAACATTTTGAAACATATGATAAATTGATTTTTGCAACAGGCTCACAGCCAATCATCCCACCAATTAAGGGTGTTAGCATGAAAGAAGACTCGCTTGAATTTGAATCAAAACTCGAAAATGTTCAATTTGTTAAACTTTATCAAAATGCTGAAGATGTCATCGAGAAATTGAAAGAGAAAGATATTTCTCGTGTAGCTGTTGTAGGAGCAGGCTATATCGGTGTTGAGTTGGCAGAGGCTTTCCAACGCAAAGGAAAAGAAGTAACGCTTATTGACGTTGCAGAGACTTGTTTAGCTGGGTATTATGACCGCGATTTGAGTGATGCAATGGCAAATAATTTGCAAGAACATGGCATTCATTTAGCATTTGGAGAAGCTGTGCAGGAAATTGCTGGTAAAACAAAAGTGGAAAAAATCATTACTGATAAATCAGAATACGATGTCGATATGGTTATTCTAGCAGTTGGTTTCCGTCCTAATACAGCATTGGCTCAAGATAAAATTAAATTGTTCCCAAATGGAGCCTTTTTAGTTGATAAATACCAAGAAACAAGTATGTCTGGTGTCTATGCTATCGGGGATTGTGCTACGATTTATAACAATGCGACACAATCAACAGACTATATCGCCCTTGCTTCAAACGCTGTCCGTACAGGGATTGTTGCCGCACACAACGCTTGTGGTCATAAGTTAGAAGGAGCAGGTGTTCAAGGTTCAAATGGTATTTCAATTTATGGCTTGAATATGGTTTCGACAGGATTGACTTTAGAAAAGGCAAAAGCCAAAGGTTTCGATGCTCTTGAAGTCGAGTATGTAGATAATCAAAAGCCGGAATTTATTCAAAAAGATAATTTTCAAGTTACTCTAAAAATTGTTTATGATAAAACATCACGTGTCATTCTTGGTGCACAAATAATGGCGAAAAAAGACATTTCAATGGGGATTCACTTGTTCTCACTTGCTATCCAAGAACAAGTGACGATTGATAAACTTGCTTTAACAGACTTATTCTTCCTACCGCATTTCAACAAACCATACAATTATATTACAATGGCAGCGTTAAATGCGAAATAAGTGGAGTACAAAAAAGCTATCCTGATTCAGGATAGCTTTTAGTGTGCTAAAAACTAAAATTAGTTTTTAGCTGCAGAAGCAAATTCTTCTTTAGAGAAAGCTTCGTCGATGATAGCTTTCAATTCTTTAGCAGAAGCTTCCATTTTTTGTTGTTCAGCGTCATTCAAAGGAATATTAACTGGACGAACGATACCATGAGCACCAACGATAGCTGGTTGACCGATGTAGCAGTCAGTTACGCCAGGGTATTGACCTTCTTGGAATACAGAAAGTGGAAGAACTGCATTTTCGTCATTAAGGATTGCTTTAGTGATACGAGCAAGCGCAACAGCGATACCATAGAATGTAGCGCCTTTTTTGTTGATGATTGAGTAAGCAGCATCACGAACACCTTCGAAAAGTTCAACCAATTCAGCTTCGTTAACATTTTGAACATCTTTTAGGTAGTTTTCAAGGTTTACACCTGCAACGTTAGCGTGTGACCAAACTGCAAACTCTGAGTCACCGTGTTCACCCATGATGTATGCGTGAACTGAACGTGCATCAACATCAAGTTTTTCAGCCAATGCTTGACGGAAACGAGCTGAGTCAAGTGAAGTACCTGAACCAATAACGCGTTCTTTAGGGAAGCCAGAGAATTTCCATGTAGAGTAAGTCAAAACGTCAACTGGGTTAGCAGCGACTAAGAAAATTCCGTTGAAACCAGATTTAACAACTTCAGTTACGATTGATTTGTTGATAGCAAGGTTTTTACCAACAAGGTCAAGGCGAGTTTCACCTGGTTTTTGAGGTGCACCAGCAGTGATAACAACAAGGTCAGCATCTGCACAGTCTTCGTATTTAGCAGCATAGATTTTTTTAGGTGAAGTGAAAGCAAGAGCGTGGCTAAGGTCTTCAGCATCCCCAACAGCTTTGTCGAACAATTGTGGGATTTCGATGATACCAAGTTCTTGTGCGATTCCTTGGTTTACAAGTGCGAATGCGTAAGATGAACCTACGGCACCGTCACCAACAAGGATAACTTTTTTGTGTTGTTTAGTTGCAGTCATTTATCTAAACATCTCCTTAATTTTTTTAGGGACTCTCGCCCATACGATAATATTTTAACACGTTAAGTAAGATATGTCACGAACTAAATTGTAAAAACTTTGAAAAAAACAAGAAAGCAAGTGATTCTGGCGAAAAAGCGCTATTTTTGCCAAAAATGTGGTATAATGAAGTAGAGTTTTACACTAGAAAAGGAGTGTTTTTCCTTAATGCAGGATAAGAATTTAATTGACGTAAATCTGACTTCAGAAATGAAGACGAGCTTTATTGATTACGCCATGTCTGTTATTGTCGCTCGTGCGCTTCCGGATGTACGCGATGGATTAAAACCAGTTCATCGTCGTATTTTATATGGAATGAATGAGCTCGGTGTGACACCAGACAAACCTCATAAGAAATCTGCGCGTATCACTGGGGATGTTATGGGTAAATATCACCCACATGGCGATTCGTCTATTTATGAAGCCATGGTTCGTATGGCACAGTGGTGGAGCTATCGTCATATGCTTGTTGATGGGCACGGGAACTTCGGTTCTATGGATGGTGACGGTGCTGCTGCTCAGCGTTATACAGAAGCACGCATGAGCAAAATTGCTCTTGAAATGCTTCGTGATATTAACAAAAATACCGTTGATTTTCAAGATAACTACGATGGTAGTGAGCGCGAGCCGCTTGTTTTGCCGTCACGTTTTCCAAACTTGCTTGTTAATGGCGCTACAGGGATTGCTGTTGGTATGGCAACGAATATCCCACCGCACAACTTAGGAGAGTCTATTGATGCCGTCAAGCTGGTTATGGATAACCCTGACGTAACAACACGTGAACTAATGGAAGTCTTGCCTGGTCCTGACTTTCCAACAGGTGCACTTGTTATGGGAAAATCTGGTATTCGTAAAGCTTACGAAACAGGTAAAGGATCAATCGTTTTACGTTCTCGCACTGAAATTGAAACAACTAAGAGTGGACGCGAACGTATCGTTGTCACAGAATTCCCATACGGTGTTAACAAGACGAAAGTACATGAACACATTGTTCGCTTAGCGCAAGAAAAACGTATTGAAGGAATTACAGCTGTTCGTGATGAATCAAGCCGTGAAGGTATTCGTTTCGTCATCGAAGTACGCCGCGATGCCTCAGCAAATGTTATCTTAAATAACTTGTTTAAATTAACCAGTTTACAAACAAACTTTAGCTTTAATATGCTCGCTATTGAAAATGGTGTACCAAAGATTCTTTCTTTAAAACAAATCATTGTTGATTATATTGAACATCAAAAAGAAGTTATTGTTCGTCGTACAGAATTTGATAAAGCTAAGGCTGAAAAACGCGCTCACATCTTAGAAGGGTTGCTGGTTGCACTTGATCACCTTGATGAGGTTATCAGCATTATCCGAAACAGTGAAACAGATGTGATTGCCCAAGGTGAATTGATGAGCCGTTTTGATTTGTCTGAACGTCAAAGCCAAGCTATCCTTGATATGCGTCTTCGTCGTTTGACAGGTTTGGAACGTGAAAAAATCCAAGCTGAATACGATGATTTGCTTGCTTTAATTGCTGATTTAGCTGATATTTTAGCAAAACCAGAACGTGTTGTCGCGATCATCAAAGAAGAAATGGATGATATCAAGCGTAAGTATGCTGACCCACGTCGTACAGAATTGATGGTTGGGGAAGTTCTTTCTCTTGAAGATGAAGACTTGATTGAAGAAGAAGACGTTCTTATTACTCTTTCAAATAAAGGGTATATTAAACGTTTGGCGCAAGATGAATTCCGTGCCCAAAAACGTGGTGGACGTGGTGTTCAAGGTACTGGTGTTAATGATGATGATTTTGTTCGTGAATTGGTATCCACAAGTACCCACGACCATGTTTATTTTATGACAAACAAAGGTCGCGTTTATCGCTTGAAAGCTTATGAAATCCCAGAATATGGACGTACAGCCAAAGGATTGCCAATTGTTAACCTTTTGAAATTAGATGAAGGTGAAATCGTTCAGACAATCATTAGTGAGTCTGGGCATGATGACAAAGAAAGTTATCTTTTCTTCGTTACGCGTCAAGGTGTTGTTAAACGTACCCTAGAATCTGAATTTAGCAATATTCGCCAAAATGGACTAAAAGCCCTTAATCTTAAAGATGGTGATGAATTAATCAACGTTATCAGAACAAATGGTAACAACGATATTATTATCGGTACTAAAACTGGTTACAGCGTTCGTTTCAATGAGTCTGCCGTGCGTAGCATGAGCCGTTCTGCTACAGGTGTTCGTGGTGTCAATCTTCGTGAAGGTGATGAAGTGGTCGGAGCTTCACGTATTTCAGATGACCAAGAAGTACTTGTTATTACGGAAAAAGGTTACGGAAAACGTACATTAGCTTCAGAATACCCAACCAAAGGTCGTGGTGGTAAAGGTATTAAGACTGCAAATATTACTGAAAAGAATGGCCAGTTAGCAGGCTTAGCAACCGTGAATGGCGATGAAGATATTATGGTTATTACTGACACAGGGGTTATTATTCGTACAAATGTTGCTAGTATCTCACAAACAGGTCGTGCCACATTAGGTGTAAAAATCATGAAACTTGACCAAGACGCTAAACTTATGACGTTTGCACTTGTTGAGCCAGAAGAAGAGGAAGAAAAAACTGGAGAAGACCTAGAGTAATATGGTAAAAAAAGAGAAAAAAACATATCGGTTCTGGAACACTCTTAGATTGTTTTTATGTTTGCTTTTATTGGTTGTTGGCATAGCTTTGATTTTTCACAAATCTATTTGTAATTTTTTGATTGGTCAAGAGTCAAATCATTATCAAATCACTAAAGTTTCTAAAAAGAAAATCAAGGAAAATGAGAGTGCTGATGTTACTTATGATTTTTCATCAGTAGAACCCGTTTCCACTCAATCTGTTTTAAAAGCTCAGGCAAATAGTGCTAATCTGCCCGTTATTGGTGGCATAGCAGTACCAGATGTTGGTATTAATTTGCCAATTTTTAAAGGACTAGGAAATACAGAATTATCCTATGGAGCTGGAACAATGAAAGAAAACCAAGTCATGGGTGGTGAAAATAATTACGCTCTAGCTAGTCATCACGTATTTGGCTTGGTTGGTTCTTCCAAAATGCTTTTTTCTCCTCTAGAAAACGCAAAAGTGGGAATGAAAATTTATTTAACAGATAAATCAACCATTTACACTTATGTGATTACAGAGGTTGAATCAGTTACCCCAGATCGTTCAGAGGTTATCAACGACGTTCCTGGACAATCTCAAGTGACACTTGTTACTTGCATGGACCAAGAAGCAACTGAACGTATTGTCGTTAAAGGAAACCTTGAATCTTCCGTGGCTTATAACGAGGCATCAGATGATATTCTTGAAGCATTTGAGTATTCCTATAATCAAATGACATTTTAAGGTAAAAGTTGGGACAACCCCAGCTTTTATTTCTTGTTAAGGAGAAAATAATGAAATTAAATGCAGTTCACCATGTCGCACTCATTGTCTCTGACTATGAAAAATCACGTGATTTTTACGTCAATAAACTAGGTTTTGAGATTATTCGTGAAAATCATAGACCAGAGCGCCACGATTACAAACTTGATTTAAAATGTGGAACGATTGAATTAGAGATTTTTGGAAATAAGCTTAGTGATCCATATTATGTTGCACCGCCAAAACGTGTTGGGCAACCTAAGTATCATATGGAGGCTTGTGGGCTACGTCATTTGGCTTTTTATGTTAATGATGTTGACGCTTACAAAGCTGAGTTGGAAAGCAAGGGAATTTATGTTCAACCTGTTCGCTATGATGATTATACAGGTAAGAAAATGACCTTCTTTTTCGACCCGGATGGTTTGCCACTAGAATTACATGAGTAGTTTAGCGTGAAATAAAACAGTTTTTTCAGACTGAATTCTCAATAAATGGTATAATAAGGTCTCTAAGAGAAAGGAAAATGATTAAGATGAAATTTAAAAAGACATTGATGACTTGTGCTTTAGCAGCTTTATCTATTATCACTGTTAACAGCGTTCAAGCATCAAGTAACTCTGTTCAGGATGTTATTGATGAAACTTATGTTCAACCCGACTATGTTTTAGGATACTCTTTGTCAGATGACCAACGCTCACAAACGCTAGCTTTGTTAGGGTATGACAGTTCAAAGGATACAAGTGTTAAGACCATTACAACAAGTGCCTATGCTAATATTATGAACGTTGCAGACGATTCTAGCTTGCAATTGTATTCATCTGTTAAAATTCAAAAATTAGGTTCTTCAGAAACATTGACGGTTAATATTGTCACACCAGAGAATATTACAAAAGTTACCGAAGATATGTATCGAAATGCAGCTGTTACATTAGGAATTGAGCATGCAGCTATTACAGTAGCTTCGCCAATCGCTGTTACAGGTGAGTCAGCGTTAGCTGGAATTTATTATTCTTTAGAAGAAAATGGTGTTGATGTTTCTGATGAAAGCAAAGAATTAGCTCAAGAAGAGTTAGAAGCTCTATCGACTATCAATTCTGAGAATCAAGGAACAGACGGTTATGATGCTGACAAGTTGAACGTTGCCTTAACCGACATTAAATCAGCCGTTGCAGATGCTGGTGATGGCGTTTCAAAAGAAGATGTTCGTAAAATCGTTGAAGAAACCCTTGATAATTATGAGCTAAAAGATGTTTTGTCAAGTGACCAAATTACCTTGATTGTTAACTTTGCTTTTAACCTTTCAAAATCAAGTATCATTGATAGCAGTAGTTTTAAATCGACACTTGCCTCTTTGAAAGATAGCATTGTTTCAAATGCAAGTTCAACATTTAAAGGAATTAATCTTAATTTTGATGCCACAAACGCTTTGGAATCAAGCAAAGGCTTCCTAGCGAACATTTGGCAAGCAATTGTTAATTTCTTTAAAAATCTATTTAACTAAGCTGTAAATTTATGATTTTCCTCGCTTTGAAAAGCGGGGATTTTTAATACTCATTTTTTTCAAACTTTTTCCTAAAATAAGGTTGACTTTCTGATAGGTAAGTTGTAAAATTGCGTTTAAACAAGTCATAATTATCTGAATATTTAAAAAATACTTAGGAAGAGGTCTGTTTTATGACTGAAAATATAGAACAACAATCGAATTGGCGAACTAAGCAAAAAGCGCTTCAGCAGCTTACATTGCTCAATCTATCAATATGTACGCTTCTGTTCTTGGCGAATGGTCTCGTTTCTTGATTACGCTTATTGCTTTCCTATGTATTTTCGGAACGGTTATCACAGTTATTGACGGATATTCACTTGCGAATAACGAAGCGCTCCGTCTACTTCTTGACAAAAAGGAAGCTTCTCAAAAAGTACTTTATGGTTGGATGACATTGACAGCAGTTATTGGATTGGTCATTGTTTATCTTTTTGCTGGTAATGTTGCAACAATGCTTCGTTTTGCAATGATTGCATCATTCATCACAACGCCATTCTTTGCTTATCTTAATTATTCATTAGTAAATAACAAAGAACATCAAGTTAAACCTCGACTTAAAAGGTTATCAATCATCGGTCTTATTTATCTATTTGGTTTTACTTTATTGTTTATCATCGCATGGCTAACTGCTAACATCTAACCTTGGTTCTTTAGCTATTTATATATTTGACTACCTCATAATAATGGGGGACTTTTTATTTTAAAATCAATATAATTCTTTATTAAATAAGTAAAAAAACAACTCCTCATGATAGAAGGAGTTGTTTTGATATTAATCAATCATTATTTAACGAAATTGTTGATTTCTTTTTCGATATTAGTAATTTTAGCTTCTGCATCAGCTAAGTCTGTACCAACTGTAGCGATATAGAATTTGATTTTTGGTTCAGTACCTGAAGGGCGAACGGCAATCCAAGAATCGTCTGCAAGTGTGTATTTCAATACATTGCTTGGTGGAGTTGTCAATTTTTCAACGCCGTTTGTGCTTGTGGCTGTTTGAGTCAAGAAGTCTTCAGTTTTTACAATATTAGTTGTGTTGAATTGTGCAGGGGCATTGTCACGGAATTTATCCATAATTTTCTTGATTTCAGCAGCTCCATCAACACCGCTAAGCGTAACTGAGATTGTTTTTTCCGCGAAGTACCCGTATTCTTTGTAGATTTCTTCAATACCGTCAGCCAATGTCAAACCACATGAGCGATAGTAAGCTGCAATTTCAGCAACGATAAGAACAGCTTGAATAGCATCTTTATCACGTACGAACGGTTTAATGAGGTAACCGAAGCTTTCTTCGAAACCAAACATGTAAGTGTGGTTATGTTTTTCTTCAAATTCTTGAATTTTTTCAGCGATAAATTTGAAACCAGTCAAGACATTAAACATTGTAGCGCCGTAACTTTCAGCAATTTTTGTTACCAATTCAGTTGAAACGATTGATTTTGCCAAAGCTGCATTTTCTGGAAGAGTTCCAGCTGTTTTGTGAGCTTCAAGAATATATTTAGCGATGATAGCACCGATTTGGTTACCAGAAAGGTTACGGTATGAACCGTCTGCTTGACGAATTTCAACGCCGAGACGGTCAGCATCTGGGTCAGTTGCGACAAGAACATCAGCGTCAACTTTACGACCAAGTTCTTCAGCAAGAGCAAAAGCTTCTTGGTTTTCTGGATTTGGAGATTTTACAGTAGAGAAATTTGGGTCTGGAACAGCTTGAGCTTCAACAACTTGAACTGAATCAAAACCAGCTTGAGCAAGTGCGCGACGAGCAAGCATTTCACCAGTACCATGAAGTGGTGTGTAAACAATCTTCATGTCTTTACCGTATTCATCAATCAATTTTTGGTTGATGTTAACATCTTTGACTTCTTTAAGGTATTCAGCATCGACAGCTTCACCGATAACTTCGATAAGACCAGAAGCCTTGCTTTCTTCAAGGTCAGCCAATTCGATAGCAAATGGATCTTCAATAGCACGGATAAAGTCAGTCAAAGCGTCAGCGTCAGCTGGTGGCATTTGTCCACCGTCTTCACCATAAACTTTATAACCGTTAAATGGAGCTGGGTTGTGACTAGCAGTTACCATGATACCTGCAAATGTGCCAAGATGACGAACTGCAAATGACAATTCTGGTGTTGGACGAAGTGATTCAAAGACATAAGTTTTAATACCATGTTTTGCTAAAACTTGAGCAGATTCAAATGCGAATTCTGGCGAGAAGTGGCGAGAATCGTAAGCAATCGCAACACCACGTTTTTTAACGTCTTCACCTTTAGTTTCGATGAGTTTTGCCAAACCTTCAGTTGCTTGGCGGACAACGTAGATGTTAATGCGGTTAGTACCAGCACCAATGATACCACGCATGCCTGCAGTACCAAACTCAAGATTTGTATAGAAGGCGTCTTCTTTGGTTTTCTCATCCATGGCTACCAATTCTTCGCGGAGATAGTCGGGTAGTTCCGCAAAGTTAAGCCATTTTTGATAGTTTTCAGTGTAAGTCATAATGGAACTCCTTTTTCTGTTCTTCTAAACGCTTTCATTATACCACTTTGTAAAAGATTTTTCTAGTCCTAATTTGAGATAAGTGAATATATTGATATATAAGGGTTTTGAGGGATTTTTTTGAAGATTACGCAAACGGTTGTTTAACTCTTGAAAACACTTGAAAATTTTACTAGCTTTAAGTAAAAAATCACGAGCTTTTTAGCCCATGATTTTCAACATTAATTTTTAATTTTTTGTAAACTTGGAACAAGTGCAAGTGTTAAAATGGCAGAAATAATCATTTCAGCGATAGCATTTGTTCCGAAAACAACAGCAAGCAGAGCTTGGATATTTCCGTTATAAACGTTTGAGAAGAGTAGGAAAATGCCTCCTAAAACGAAAATGGTATTTGTCATCGAACCAATCGCACCAGCGATAACAATTCCAGTTCTATTATGTAGCCATTTATAAACAAAATAAGGTGTTATACCGATTAGAATACGTGGAACAAGAGCAATGATTAGCGAAGCAAAATTCCCGTTTTCAACGAATGGAGAAAAGAGATAACTTGTTGGTAACAATGTCAGAGTGTTTACGGTAACACTCATAATCCCCATTAATCCACCTAGGATAGCGCCAATTCGTGGTCCATAGACAATAGAAGCGATAATAACTGGAACATGCACGAGCGTAGGCTTGATTGGAACAGGCCAAAGGTTAAACACTAAGCTTGTTAGAAAATTTATCACAAGCATAATAGCAAAGAAGATAGCAATAATAGCAACATCGGTTGCTGCTTTATTTTTTTTCATAATTCCTCCTAAATAGACTGAAAAATGTAGCATTTGAAATTTTTAGTTTTCCAAATGCCCAATTCATTATACAAATTTACAGCTGTCTCGACAAGTGTCGATTTTGATTTTTAGTTCTCAATGGTGTCTTGAATTTTTTGAATGATAGTGTCTAATTCAGCAAGAGCACCACGTCCAACATCACCGCAGGCAAGCATGCTTGAACGCGGTTCAATTTCTTGATAACCGACTTCTTGCAAGATTTGTAAATTGCGTTGCGTTAGTGGATTGTCATACATCTTGGTATTCATAGCTGGCGCAATCAATTTGGGAGTATCTGTCGGCAAAGCTAGCGCAGTTGCTGTAACAATATTATTTGCGATACCATGAGCTAATTTAGCGATTGTATTAGCAGAAGCAGGAGCAACTACGAATAAGTCGGCTTGTTTTGCTAGTTCAATATGATTAACAACTTTTGGGTCGTCTTCTTTCATAACATCAAGATGAACAGGATTTTTTGATAAAACTTGCAATGTTAGTGGCGATATAAATTGCGTTGCAGCCTCAGTCATTAAAACGTGCACTTGATACCCTAATTTGGTTAATTGATTGCTTAAATCAGCTGCTTTGTAGGCAGAAATGCTCCCTGAAACAGCCAGTACGATTGTTTTAGTCATGATTTGTCACCCTTTCAAAAATTAATTTAGCCAACTCAGCTTTTGTTTCGGCTTCGGTTACGTCGTTTTCACTGAGCAAATAAGCGTGGTGCTGTGTCCCATTGATTTCATTTAAATCATTGGCGACGATATAATGTGCTTTATTTTTCTTCAAACTAGCACGCGCCACCGCAAACAATTCATCTTTGCTGATGTTAACCAATAATTTAAAGCCAATCAGCATGATATCAGGATTCCATGTTTTGATCAAGCTGATAACTTTAGGCGTTTTCTTTAAAAAGAGCACTTGATAGTCTGCTTTAGATGAAATTTTTGATTCGGTATTTTGCTGTGTCAGCAAATCGGAAATATGCTCGGCATTTTCAATCTCATCTAAATCAGTCATATAGAGAGGAGCGTAATCAGACACAGCCATGCTATGAATAAAAACATCATGTGTCTTAACAAGTGGCTCTAAAGTTTCAACCAAACTATCCACATTTGAGACGATATAGGTTGTCAAATTTAGTTGTTTTTGCGGTTTGACAGCTCCTTTGGTTGTTACTAAAGTCACCTCGTGTCCATTTTGTAAAAATAGTTCTGCAATGTATTTTCCTAAACTTCCTGTTGCGTGATTAGTAATACCACGAACAGAATCGATTTTTTCGGTTGTTCCACCAGATGTGATTAAGATTTTCATAGATTTATTGTACACAAAAACATTTTTTTCGTAAATTGATTAATACAAAAATCAAGAATTTGGTTTTCTTTTAGCTATTTTTCAGAAGATTTTTGACCAAATTCGATAGGCTTAATTAAGTTTATGTTGGATGAACGGAGAGGGTGATGAGACTTTAAAAGATATGCTTACACTTTGTTATTTAGCACAGCTTTATTATCTGCAAATGTTTATGTTCTTTTGAAAACATTTGTGATACCATCAGCGGTAACTAAAGTTGCAGTAGCACGACGGCATCGACAGAAACAGGCGAAGTGACGACAACAGATACTTCATATCAAGATGACAATATCTCTATCATCATTACGACAGGAAACACAAGCAATACAACGTATTATGTAGCAGATATTACACTTTCTAGTACAGATTATTTAAAAACAGCGTTAGCGCAGGACACTTTGGGAACGAATATTACAGAAACCACGTCTAGTATAGCTTCAAGTAAAAATACATTTTTGCCATCAGCGGTGACTATTACAGCGCTAATACGTCAGGTTATGTGATTAAAAACGGTGTGATATATCGTAGTACCAATCGACAATCTGATTATAATGATTTAGCTATCTATTCATATAGATGTAACAAAAGAGGCGTTTTTGTGAAGGTTGTTTATGAGGTGAGGTAAGAGTCTTTAGTGGGGGTAAAATCTTTACATGTAATATCCTGTGTTCAAAAGGTAGGATTTAAGCGAAAAAAGCATCGTGACCATGAGGAAATATAAAAGTAAAAAGTATTCTATGATAAAGTATAAAGGCTTAGAGGAGAATGTCTCTTCTAAGTTTTTTTAATAAGAAAGCAGTTTGGGCGTTTGCTTTTGAAGTTATAATAAGTGTAGTAAAACTTACACCAGATACCGTACTAAGATGATATTTGTTAAAGAGAAACTATTGATGGATAGAATGTCGGATATTCAGTTACGATTTTTCAATATAGGGTGAGAAAGTTTTTTTGATGAAGTGTAATAATATGTGGTTATATGCTTTGTAGAAAAATCCGTAGGAATTAAAATTTTTTGTTTTGTGGAAAGATTATAATTATGATATACTGAAAGAAAATGATAAATTAGAATTTTAAAAAGGAGTGTGATGACCATGATTTTTGATTTTGAGCCTTGGCAATTAGATATTGATATTGACTTAACTAAACAATTATATAGAAGTTGTAAAGGAGACTTTGTATGGGTAGAAAAGAAATAACAACAAAAGAAG